>TARA_B100000686_G_scaffold58830_1_pt1 | contig 136679 bp, 79 predicted proteins | sample TARA_B100000686 | Tara Oceans TARA_B100000686 (sample SAMEA2622733) | marine metagenome | biome: marine biome (ENVO:00000447); feature: marine epipelagic mixed layer (ENVO:xxxxxxxxx); material: "saline water (ENVO:00002010), including plankton (ENVO:xxxxxxxx)" | depth 150 m
AGGCTTTTAAAGCTAAGATCAAATTTTGCAGCTCTGACACCGTATAATCTAGCTGTGTCAGTTTAGACCGCGGTTTATAGTAGAGAAATGAAACATAGGCTGTAATTGTGAGTATTGCGAGCAGTACAAACAACTCAATCAGCGTCATACCCTTAGCATTTTTATATTTAATCATATGGGCAATACTCGTGAATTGAGAGCATGTCAGCATATTCTGTAAAAGTACCACAAGCATCAAAGGCATCTGTCATGCTGCCGTCTTCAAGCATGACGTCAATGCTAATATTCTTTTTAGGCGTACCCTCAAACTCAGAGTCTACAATATTAATTTGATAGCCATAAAATTGATGGCTTTCCGTAGCAGAACAAATACTCTTTGGTACAACGATTATTTGAGCAAAAGTATTATCAGTACAACGCCTTGGTGTAAACTCAACATGGGTTGGTGTACTTACAGCTTCAGATGAGTTTTCATCAGTCGGTGGCATCATGACCATGGGAATATATGTATCTACATAATAGGCACCATCTATGATATTCACATCCGCTGCGGGCAAAACTCGTGCGAGCTGCAATGCAGTTTTATGAGATGGGGCTTGCTGACTGATTATAAAACTAGGAATACTTTCAAGTGGTTCTTGCTGCTCGCCATCTTCATCTAGCGGTGCAGGTGTTAAAATCGCTGGGCATGAATATGTATAGGCATAGCCCCATGCATTTTGATTATTTTGCCCGATATATTGTCGCAGTACTGCTTCAGCGTTAATACAGCCGTTATCACCGTCAGGCCAGACACCTACTTTCGTAAAATGATTAAGCGCAGCACGTTTAATATTGACAGTTTCAGCAGCGGTACGATCAATAAGTTGGTCGCCAAACTGTCGACTTGAATATTTTATTGTAAAAAATGCTAGTGCAGCGACAAGAGCTATTACAAGCATAATTTCAATTAAGGTAAATCCACTTTTATTTCTAAGCAAGGAGTTGGTCTTTAAATTATTATTCATTAATCCGTATTTGAACCTTCTGTCGTTCCATCTGAACTCGTATCACCATTAAGTAAATCGAGGGCACCATCAATAACCTCTTGAGCACCACTTGTTATGGTACCTACACCACCAGATCCGCCACCGGTTCCTTGCCCATTGCCGTTATTACCATCACTTTCATCAGTGTCATCTGGTGTTAAGTCGTATGCGATTGGTGTCGTTTGCTGAAAATAGTAGTTTTGAACCATTTTTACATCAGCAGATAAGCTTGCTAATTGGCCTTCACCATAAACAGGACGATATTCAAAAGTTGTGGTATTAATGGTGTACTTTACAATTAAGCCATCTTGATTTGACCAGCAAGGTTGAAATTTTGAATCAGATTGGAGGCAACCATTATTATCAATATTGAGATCATCTTCACCATCATCATCTGTATCAAGCAAGAGATTGGTTGAATTGAAGAAAAGACTATTTTCTTCAAGAGGCCAATTGCGAGAATAGAGATAACCAAAAAAATCGGCAAGACTTGTAATATCAGCTTCTGCTTCTGCAAGCTCTAGATCAACCTGCAAAATATTGACTAAGGACTGCGCTTGCTTCATACCAATATGGGCTTTCAGCTCACGTGAGCCGATACGCATACCTTTATAGACAGCAAAACTTAATACCAGTAATACAGCGATAGAAATCACCAACTCAGCCATGGTAAAACCATGGTTGTTTGAGAAGCGATTATTAATATGTGTGCGAAATAAATACGATTGAGAGAACTGCATACTCACCTTTAACCACCAAAGCTTGAAGCCATATTTGCCAGAGGCACATAAAAACCAATAGCCGAAGCAATTACAGCAAGTAGCATCATAAAAAAGCCTGCTTTTGAAACAACACCTGCAAGTACACGAGAGACATGGACATGCTCGATATGAATAGTTTCTTTAACAGCGCTGAGCATTAATTGTTTTTCCTCAAGGGTTACCACTGGGATTACCTTCATAACGTCATTTAATGCCATGGGCCAGTCTTCTTCTGTGAAGGCTGTAGCCAAATCTTGCGCACCTGCTAAACGGGCATAAATGCGCTGAAATACAATTCGATCTTCACCTTCTGAGGCTTCAAGAATTGCCAACAATGCTTGAGTATCAACAATGCCAGATTCATGCAAAAGCTCATAAGCATTAATAAAACGTTGGGAACGATCTAAGAGTTTCTTGTAGTAATAAGTCGCCATTAAAGGCATATTTTTTAAGAGAACAAACAACTTTTCCCAATAGACAAAACCTGCAATCGCAGTAATAACCAGTACCGGCCAATAGGAATTGAGAATGGAATGCCAGCCTAACAATAAAGCAGTGACTTCATTCCCCTGAAACTCAGCACCAACAGCTTGCCTAATTTCTTCAATGGCATAGCTCATAAAGAAAGGCAGCATGGTGATAAAAGCAAAACCACAAACCAAATAGACATACCCCATGCGAAGCTCTTTATCAACTTCGGAGCCTATTTGTTCTTTTTCAATTAAATAACGTGATGCACGACGGAGTGCTTGGGTGTATTGCCCTGAACGCTGCGCAGTTTCAGCAAGCAATATGGAGTTTTTATCAAAGTTAAGCAAGCGCAAAAAATCAGATAAATCTTCACACTGGTCTAAACGCTCTTGCTTTACTTTAATCCATTTTGAGTTTTTAATTAAAGACTCTATCGATTCTCGAATTGGCTTACCAGCAGCCAAAGCACTGGAGAGGTTCTGCAGAAAGATAGCCTGGTTTTTCATACCAGGCGTGCCTGTTTCTAACTTCTGCAGAAACCGCCAAAAAGATTTCTCCTTTACATCCAGTATTCGACGTTCAGGAATACGACAACGTAAACGTGCTTCCTGTGGTGAGGATGCTTCCACTTGTAGAACTCGTGGTTCACCTCTTGCATCTAAATATCGAACACTGAACTGCATGAGAACAACCTCTTATGAACAAGCGTAACGAACAGTCACAATGCCTGCAGTTTCACCAGCAGGATCAATATCTGTACGACCAACGCCACCAGCTGCGACGATACCATTAATAGAATGAATTTCACTTGAGTTTTCAAGCTTAGATTCCAAAATTGTTTGAGCACGATCGATATTGCCAGCACCATCAAGCGGGTATTCAACTTCTAAGTATGCTCCAGCAGTACCAACGGAAGTATTAAACTCAGCAGTCCATTTTGTATAATCTGAGTCATATGTCGGTTGAGCATTTCCAGCATTTGCGTTATTCCATGGAGTACCAGCTGGAACACCATTATCAAGCATTAACTTAATACCTGTACGTGTATTGTCCGCTGTGTATTCGTTATCAGTACCGCCAAGAATATTACCAAGGTTCGTGGCGTTAGTTGTTGGGTCTGGGCTTAGACACCCATTATTCTCTAAAATAAAGGCCTGAAAAGCTGCTGGAACATCTTTGGAAAGAATATTCGACACCATTGCAATTTTGGCATCATCGGCTCGTACACCAAAGTTTCTTACTAAATACACAATCAATACTGCAAGAATCGCAATTACGATAATCAATTCAGCCATCGTAAAACCTTGGCTTTTTCTTAATTGACGGATGTTCAGGTTCATTTGTTTTTCCTTTCTAATATGAGCCTTTATTGAGCTCGATCATTTGAGTGTTTATTTGTAAAAGAGCGATTTGGATTATTCATCCATAGACATCAATGTCAGTGATCCCAGTTTTGATTCAAGCGCCTCAAGACTGGTCTGTCCTTTAAGCAGTAACGAACAAGCGTGGTGCCAAATATCGACAAATTCGCCCTTTCGTCTTTGCATTCTTCGAATTTCCTGAGCGCCCTCGCCTCTGGCGATGGCATCTCGGGTTGATGGTGTTACTTCGAATATTTCTTGCACCAAAGTTCGGCCGTGATAACCGTTTTGGCAGTGTTGGCATGACGTAAATTTATCAGCATCCTCAGAACGCTGACGTAACTCAACATCACGGTTTACCCCTTTTGGTAGGTATTGCATAAAGTAGTTATGCAATGGTTGCACCACTGTATCTGAACAATGTGGGCAAATTTTTGGCACAAGACGCTGCGCTGTGATTGCTAAGACGTTGTCTGCTAAGAGGGCATTTTCTATCCCAAAATCTCGTAAGCGGTTTAAGGCGCCATGTGCGTCATTGGAGTGAAGTGTGGTTAATACAAGGTGACCTGTTAGCGCTGCGCGCATAGCAAGTTCAGCTGTTAATTGGTCACGAATTTCACCTACCATGATAACGTCTGGGTCATGACGTAAAAGCGATCTAAGGGCTGTTGCGAATGAGACGTGTTGGTCTATTTCAATGCTCATAACACCATCAAGCTGTTCTTCGACAGGGTCTTCAATGGTGTAAATTGTTTTTTCTGGGAATGTGTGGCGAATCTCGCGCAGCATAGCCTTTAATGTGGTTGACTTACCACTACCAGTAGGCCCTGTTACGATAATTAAACCATGAGGGCGACCAGATAAAGCCTTTAAACAATTAAATTGATGCTCGGGTAATTCAAAATGTTCTAGTCGAGTAATACTTCTTTTAATATTTAAAAGTCGCAGCGTAAATTTTGGTAGACGTGTTGTGCCTACCTTCATAGGTGCCATTTCCATACGAATGGAAATTTGCTTATGACCCGAGGTAAATGCCATATAACCAGAACATGGTTCAAGGTAGTTATTTTGCTTGCCAACGCGATCCATTAAATTGTTTGCAATAAGCTTTAATTGATCCAAGCCAAGGTTTTGGAAACGAGCTTGACGTACCTTATCGCAACGACCATCAATACGGTAGCGGATAACAACACCATGGGTTTCAGGTGTAATATGGATATCTGTAGCTTGTCGTGCAATACCATCAATTAAAAGTGCATCAACAATATCACGAGCCCAGATGCCAGAGCCTTCTGTTTCAATAAAAACACTGCTCTTTTCTTGCATTGCATTGGTAACAACATCACTGTCAAAATCACGCATTGAAATAATACCAAGGCGTGAAAAGTTAAGCTGATCTTGTTCATTTTTCTTTCGGCGCATTAATGGTTCAATTTGCGCACGGTCGTATGGATTTGTAACATACAATATATCGTCAGCAATTAACCATGGGCATATATCAGAACCACTACGAATAATTGTTGAAGTATCACGAATAACACCACCAAATAATTCACAATGGAAGAGAACAGCGAGGACACTTGCAAGTTTTTTATCGTCAATATCAGCTTCAAGTAATCGCACCACAAAGTCTTTTGTTTCCTTTGGCGTTACCATTGACTCAGCCTGTTGAGCCGTTAAAGCATTCACTTCAACCAGGCCTTTAAGAAGCTGTCTGAATTGTTGTTCTTGTTTTGAAAGCGCGTCTGTAAGCATGTTTAACCCTTGTGCATTTTTATAATTATTTCCAACAGATTACCATTGGTAGTTAACAGTCAAAACACTATTATCTTTTTGCAACTGGACACCATCAACCATAGATATTGCTTGCACAACATGCCCTGTAGGCAGAGTGTCACCTACTTGATAAGATCCAACCGCCCCATTATCAAATTGAAACTTCACACGAGTTTTTGCAAGCTCGATAACACGAGGCAATGTATAGATTTTTGGTGCTTTTGGCGCTTCTTGCTGACGTTGAGAAGCTGCTGGTGTATTGGTATTTTCAAGACCAACTGTTTTATCAATTTGCTCCTGTGCTTTAGCAATACGTGCTTGACGCTCAAGGACTTCAGCTTGATATTCAAGCTCAGTTAAACGCTGAGCACGCTGTAATTGAATCTCAAGAATTTGGGCACCACGCTCTTCTGGTGTTAACACTGATTCAGCCGCCATTGAGCCTTGGGATAAAGCCAAAATAGTAATAAAAACTGGGAGTGATATTTTATTATTCAACATTATTAATCTCCGAATTGAACCTTAACTGCATATGGTTTTTTATTCATTAGTGTTGTGTTGAATCCGTTCCTAAAATGGCTATTTCCAAACGAGCACTTGAACTCATGTAATCCATTTTTATCATTTGTGCCGCAATTTTTTGTTGTATTCTTTGTGCAACTGCAAGCACAAGAATAGGATCACCAGACAATGTACCAACCCATATTTGGCGACTTTTTTGCGAATCTTTTGATGTTGTTAATGTCAACCCTGCTGAAGACGCAATATCTTTTGCAATACGCCAATTATCCCAGACTGGGTTCAGTTGAGCAGCCTTTCTGAGTTCTTTGGTTTTTTTCTTAACTTGCGTAATTTTTGAATCAAGTGATTGTGAATCGAGCTGTTGAAATCGTGCTTCCCGCTCACTATACCTTTCTTTCAAAATAGAAAAGCAAATCATGCAGCTCACAAGAACTACTGCAGCAGTGATGTATTTAAAATAACGTTCTTCAATTGTAATTGGCATTCTTATACCTCAGATTTAAATTTAAATTACCTTAAATTTAAAGTGATATCCCACTCACCATCAGGCTTTATATCAGATTGTATAAAATCATAATAAAGAGCTGGATTTTCATCGGAAGCACCTGTCAATTTCAATTGTCTCGCATTAAATTGAATAGCGCCTTCAAACTTTAATTGACTTAGATCATGCATTACTACAGCTAAGCGACTTACTTCAGTAGATTGATCAGGTGTTTTAACCAATCGATGCTTTGATAATTCTGAAAACTTTTTATTCAAACTATCAAGAGCCTTATCTTTTTCAGCGAGCGTATTATATTCAGCTTCACTGTAACCTTGCAAAACAAGATCAATTGCAAACCCAATCACAGCAACAACTGCAATTGCAATTGCATTTTTCAAACCAAGTTGGCGGTAAATTTGACGACGCCCTTTTAGAATCTCTCGGGCTAACATTGCTGGACGTTTTGGTAGTTTTAAATCACTTATTTCTGGACTTAAAACTTTCGCATGATTTAAGCGAAATTCTGTATCTGCAGCGAAAAAACCTGCGTCATAGTTACCAGAATAAACAATACGTCCTACATCAGCATGTACGTAGTAGCCGTCCATTTCGTTTACTGGTACAACTTGTAATTTATCGCTAAAACTTACGACACCCGAGGCAACTAATACTTGCCACAAACCATATACAGGCAAGCGCGGATAATGTTGACGAACAATTTCAATATCACCTTCGCGAATCTGTATCGCAGCACAAGTATTTGATGCCTTTGCAATTTCAACGTATTCATGTTGTTCTGTAACTGGCACGGCACCAACAATATCAGGCAGGATAATAACATCCTGGCCTTGTATTTTGACTGGTTTTCCTAGTACATCTGAAAACATGTTTCTACCTTTTCCCAACAAGCGCTACTATTGACCATTCTGTACAAGCTTTGGTGTTACCATTAACACAAGCTCACGACGTTCAAGATTTTTAGTATCAGCATGGAATAAAGGCTTTAACAATGCGCCTGTAATACCATCTCTAAATGGTAATGTTTGCAGACTGCTAGAGACTGATTTACGAATCAGGCCGCCAAGCTGTATAGACTTGCCAGACTCTACAATCACTTCTGTGCTTAATTCTTGAAGCGCCAAACGAGGCACTCGAACTGGAACAGGGTCAGAATCAAACTCATCGTATCCTTGAACAGATGAAACTACTGGCCATATATTTAAAAGAATACGCTTATCATCGAGAAGCTTAGGGCTTACAGCAAGTGAAACACCAACTTTAAGCTGTTTTACAGTTGCAGAAACTGCTACTGTCTCACCTTCGTTTTCACGAACCACTTCTGTTTCAGCAACATAACTCAACTGATCACCAGCGTGCATAATTGCAAAACCACCATTACGAACAGTAATATGTGGCTGGTTTAATAATTCAACATCACCATATTTACTGAGGAATTGAAGTACAGCCTGGCCTGCAAACTTACTGCTTGAGAAGCCAAAATTACCCTGCCAAATACCACCTTCTGCGATAGCGTTAGGTGAAATACCACCATTTGAATTCACAAAACCAAGATCAAGAGGGTTACCGTTAACACTTGCATTAAGCGCAGAAAACTCCTGCCAGTTCACACCTGAACCACGATCGTCTGTTAATTTAACGTCGTAGGCTTTCACTTCAATTGTCACCTGCTGTGTTGATGCAGCCTCTAAGCCAGATAAATAATTATCAAGACGATTCATCGCAACAACAGAACCACCAGCAACAACTTTACCTACAGAACGGGTTCCATAGACATATGGCTTAAGTGGCCCTTTCTCCGCATCTTTAACACCAAGGATATCGCGAGAAGCCTCTAAAAGTGACTCCCACTCATCATAAATAAGCTCCTCAGAAAGTGCAGCTTTTTGCTCTTCTTTCTCAAGGCCATTGTTAAGTGTTGCATTTGAAGTTAAATTTGTTTTCTTTGCACCTGTAAGCGCACCAAGCATCCACTCTTTTGTTAAGAACGAACGAATTTCGAGTGTTTTACCTTTAACTTGGATGTCAAGAGCTGTTGCAGCTGCGATATATTGAATAAATTGCTCTGGCGGCATATTGATCGCATTAATGTCTACTTTTTGTTCAAGCTGCACACCTGTATCCATTGGCGCAAGATGATACTGTGGTAAAAAACGACGTAAAGCATCCATTACAGCAAGGCGTCCAACAAAGTCGATATTGCTTGCACGTATTGGTGTTGCTGTAGACTTAAGTTTAATGTAACTTGGCAATGCTTTTTGGTTCGGCTGTTGCTCTGTTATGAGTGGTTTATTTTGCTCTTCTGCTGAAAAATCTTCAGTCACACAGGCACTCAAAACAAGCGCCACACATGGGAATAAGGCTTTTATTTTCATTGTTGTTATCCTTTTATTGCGCGCTCATCACGAGAATTGGGCTTGGCTGACCTTTAGAATCTTTAATTTGATCAAAGTATTGATATTGCAAACCAAGGGAAAGGCACAAATCTTGTAAAATGGCATCTCTGCTTTTTTGCGCAATAAAATCAAGGCGTTGGTTTTTCTTTTTCGAATCAACATCAAGCAGTACTCGCCAATTATTAGGCATGATTGCTTGCACAAGCTCTTCTACAGACATATCCCGAGCATCTATAGCAACGACTTCTTTTTTAAGAAGCTCTAAAGTGACAGAATCTGAACTTAAGGCAATTGATTGATGAATTGAGTTTGCTTCAACCCTTGCTTGAGCAACGATGGCGGAAGCAAGCTTTTCTGCTTCTTCAAGGGTTTTGTGAGCCTTGAGTAAAACTTCTTCCGGCGTTTCAGCAGGAGCAGGTTGGGTTTCAGTTACAACCCCTGGATTTGTGTGTTCAGTTGTCGTTGGTTCAGCATCCTTTGCTGAAACTGCGCTTACCATAAACGCACCAAGAATGAGGGATACGATTTGTTTATTCATTTTTCTTATCCTTTCTTGTTTTGAACCAAAGCGGCCATTTTTTCAATTCGTTCTTCTTTGTTATCACCTGTGACAATGTCCGGTGCTAAACCTATTCTTTGCAAAAGATCTTCTTGTCTTTTTTCTGCAAAAACCATCTGAGCATATGCACCTACATAGATGAAATACACACCTTTAGATGTCGAAAACCCTTTCCATTTATCAGTAACAGATGCATCGGCTAAGCGATCCCATAGTGTTAGCCAATCAGGTTTTTCAGATGTGACGTAGACAGTGTGATACAGCCCTTTGTATTCAACTTCGTATGATGAAGGCTTATCTTCATTCACATTTGAAAAATAGGCTGTACCATTTGACTCTTGCTGCAAACCAAAGGTATTTCCTGGTTGATATGCAGGTACAGCCAAAGACGCGGGTGCAATTTCAAGCTGATTCAAGGTAAGTTCTATAGACTCTTTAGCCATTGACACGTCTTGACGCAAAGCAAGGTATTCATCGGATAACTTGAAATCAAGGTTTTGAACTTTTTCTCGTTTCTTCTTTTGTTCAATATATTGATTTTTATCTTTAATCCTTTGATTTTCTAAAGTTAAAAGCTCAATCTCTAAATTAAGAGCATCAAGTTTTTGCTGCATACTTTGCTCATAAGCTGCTTGCGAAGCTGGATTCTTCACAAGGGGCGCTTTTGTTTGGGGAGAAGCCACATGATCACTCACCTCAGTAACCTGTTCGTCATGAGGGTTATAGGCTTGGCTTTCGAAACTTTTTGAAAGCTGATGCTTATTTTTATAGTGATTAAATCCAGTTGCTTTTTCAAAGGAAAGCGGACTAAAGGCGCAACCTACTGTAAACGAACCGAGAGCTGCAATAAGCACGGTTTTTAATTGTAGTGGCTTTGAACAAGATATAACTTCTTCAACTTCGACAGATACATCCTTTCTGTCTATTTTTTGTGCTGCTCCTGCATTTATTTTTGTGGAATACAACATATCAAACACCAAAGAATAAATGAGATTTTAATTGTGATTATTTTTTAATCAATCGATGCTTTTTCAACCGAAAGATCACTGTTTATTTATTGTTTTTACACTTGTTTTTTATTATTAATAAAAAATTGATGACTAATTTTAGATGTTGATAAAATACAGGATACAACATTAAAAAACCATACCTAAATAACAATATTTACAATAATTGCACAGATTGAAATTCTTAAATAGGATACCCACAACACTTCAGCATTGCTGGCACTTTTGCGATACAAAAAACGATCAAAAAAAAATACAGCGCGCATTATTTTAAGGCATTTTTTAACTGATAATCGATATAGCTTTTTGATAAAACAGGCCTTACAAACTCTTATTTACAGAGGAACCAGATGCTTAACAAACAAAAACACCTTTTCATAACAGGTCTTCTTATTGCCTTTTTATCTGCAGGTGCTTTTTATACCTACAGGCTTTTTATTGGCAGCAATAAAACATCCGCAGCTCAAAATCAGTTTATTGACGAAATTGAAAACAATATAGAGTCAATTTTCTATCTCATACCAAACAACCAAGTACCAACAACACAAGCTTTAAACCAAGCATCTGCGAAAATTAAAACAACACTTGCTCAAATTAAGAAACTGCCTGATAACGACACAAACTCTCACTACTATCAATCACTTGAGAAACTAAATACACATATCGAAAAAACCAATAAAGAAAGAGTTAAATTAGACAGGAACACTTTAAATTTACAACCAATAATCACACAAATCCAAACAAGTACATCAGATATACAGAGCCTAATTAATCAATTTATTTCCTCTGACTTTGCTTATGAATCGACCCAGGATTTACAGCAGCTTTTGAATTTACTGCGTACAGCCTCACAAAACCTAGTTCTTATCGAAAGCATTGAATCTCAAGATCCATACACAACAGGCCTTCTTGCTATAAATACTCGTGCAAATTTGCTAAAGGTGATTGATGTGAGCTCGAAAGGTTTTAATGTAGATGAACTGGATCCTAGACTTAAAATGCAGACTATAAAAATCATAAAAGCCTTAGACCAGCACCTTAAATCTCACCACTTTTTTCAGAGCGAATTAGCTAACCTAGATGTCATCAAAGAAAATTTAAGCATTATTCAAGAAATGAAAGTCAACCTGAAACCAGTGACACTGGTTCGGTTTTCTTCTGGCGAGTTTCAAAAGCAGCTGCTTATCACTATGCTGGTTATCATTTTTATACTCTCAATGCGTTTTAGCTATCTCTATGCAAAAACAAGCCAAATCGTACCAACAGAAACAGGCTTATCACCTGAAGATCGACAAAAAGCAATTATGGAATTGATAAAAACAAAAGAAAAGGAGTTTAAAGCTGCTTCAACTAAACCAGCTATTAAACAACAGCCAATACAAACAAACCAGCCTCACAATCAAACTGATACCATTGTCATTTCGGCTGAAACGATTGATTCAACTCGAATAATGGGCAAATAGCATTTTGCCCAACCACTCTTCCATGTCCAAAATCTCCTTATTTTCTCTGATAAAACCGGCGTTTATACAAAAAAAGTACAACGTATCTCATATGTAATTGCTACACTATTTTAAAGGGTTTTATTTGTTTTTTTCGAATTATTAGCTATATAGATTAATAGGCTATTTTAGCTGATGAAGAAATTGTGAATCCTCATCCTGGAAGTTCACTTTTACCATCATCGGTTAACTGTATGCACTGTTGTTATAAGCATAATCGAAGTCGTTATTGCATGGTATTAGATGTGGTGTTTGGCACCTTCAATTCTCGAAATACTTCAAGCAATAGCCTGGGAGTGAAGAGAAAGGTATGCCAAGGAAAAACAGACAACAAACAAGACTAAACGGCTCAGCAATTTCATCAATTCTAATTATGCTGACAAGTCTTCTATTGCTCTCTGCAAATGTACTTGCTCAAACCTGGGATGCAGGTGGTGACGGCATTAATGTCAGCGATCCAAACAACTGGGATAATGATTTTGTACCTGGCACCTCTGAAACTGCAAACTTCGATGGCACATCCACTACAAATGCAGCATGGAATTCTCAAGCACCAGCAACTGTTAACCAAATAACCATTCAAGACAGCTACACTGGCACAGTGTATATTGACAAAGATATTACTGTTAGCTCATCTGTCACATTAAATAACACACAAGGCACTCTTGCACTGAGTGAGCAACTGACAACACCTCTTGTTAATTTTGCAGCTGGCGCACGTCTTCGTATTAATGTTGAGTCAACAGTTACGACTAATAATGGCTTACTTAATATTGTCAATGGTACACCTGCGCCACAAGGCACACTTATAATTTCTGAATCAATTGACGAAACATCTTTAACACTGCCCTACACAATTAAAATTATTAACTGGCCAAATACGCCATCATCCAACTTTGATGATATTGAGCTTCCCATTTTACAAGATGGCTATAATTGGGATTTATCCAAACTCTATACAACTGGTGAGATTGCAATTATTGCTACACCTGGTGGCTTAACTTTTTCGCCAATTTTATGGTTAAACGCTAACTATGACGCTTCTGTCATACGAAATGAATCAAATGCTGTTGAAAAGTGGATCGATATCACTGGGCATAACAACAGCGCCTATTCCCCTCAAACAAGCCAAGCACCATTGTTTGTTGAAAATGCATTTACAACAGATTATGGCTCATTTAATACAGTTAGAACCGATGGTGAAAATGATTATCTAGAAGGTACAATTTCAAACCTTGATAATTTTACTATTGTTATGATTGCAAAAGTCATTGACCGCAAAGGGAATAATCGTGGTCTTATTACCCTGCATGACAACGGCTCTGAACCTGACTGGAATTGCCCACAATGTATGGGTGTAACGACATATAATGCACCTGGTCGTATGTCGGTTATTCGTAAAAATAACGGTGAAGAATGGAGCGAACTTTCTGATGACTATCACATTAATACAATTGTGATGGATAACAAGCAACTCTCTTTCTATCAGAATACCCGTTCAGGCACATCAAAGACATGGAATAACTGGTCAACGCTGCAAAGCAACCATTATCTCTTAAGCCGTCGTTATAGAGAAACTAATTACAGCAATATGGATTTTGTTGAAGTTATTGTTTTTGATCGCGCTCTCAACAGCGATGAACTTTTCAGCTTTATTACAGAGATGAACAACAGGTATAAAGTCTATCCTGAGGCAACCTGGACATCAGATGGGACAACTGATATTTCCACCGCCTCATATTGGACGAATAATGAAGTACCGAGTTCTAACTCGGCTTTGATGTTTAGTGGCTATAGCATTAACAATGCTGAATGGAATGCAGACGACACAGATACAGTAGATGTGCTTACCATAGAAGACTCATACACTGGCACCCTTTCAATTAATCGAGATTTAACCGTTACAAACGAGGTGACTCTTAACAATACTGTAGGTTCAGTTGTTTTAAGCGAAACACTAACTGCTGGCACAGTTAATTTTGGTGAAGATGCTCGCCTACAAATTAATCTGCAATCCATTTCTGAGGCTGAAAACGGTAAACTTGTTGAAACAGCCGGCACATCCATTCCCAATGGTCATTTAACAATTACATTACATCCTTCTATTGATCAATCCACTCTTCCAAATTTTGACATTTTTGACTGGTACGGTACACCGGCAACTCAATTTAAAAGTGTTGAATTACCTGACTTAGACACAGGTTATGCTTGGGATTTATCACAACTCTATACCACTGGTGAAATAGCAATTATTCAAGCACCAGGCTATATCTATGGTCTGTCCCCAAAAATTTGGCTTGATACAAGTGACTCAGGCACCTTGTCACTCAACAATACATCTTATGTTGAATCTTGGTTAGATAAGTCTGGTCAAAACCACCATTTATTCCAAGAAAGCGCTGAGCGACAACCACTTCTTGTTGCAGATGCTTTAAATGGCTACCCAATTATTAAAACAGATGCCAATAATGATTATCTGACTGGTGAAATGGATGCAGCCAATGATATTACGCTGTTTCTCGTCATGAAGATTAATAGCCATTCCAACTACGCAGGTATTTTCAGCCTGCATACATTGGAAACAGGCGATAACACTGCTGACTGGAACAGTCCAAATGGCTTTGCACTTACAACTGCTAATAATGTAAATGGTTTAAATTATGTTCATGATAAATTCAATATTGCTGATTCGACAGATTATACCTACCAAATACGAACTGTAAGGATTAATGCAGGGGTTGTTACAGGATTTCATAATCTTGTTAAAACAACCGCATCCAGCAATGTTACTTTTCCATCTTACGACACTATTAACAGCACACAGTTTACAATTGGCGCTCGATACACACCTGGCAACTACGCCGATATTAATTATGCAGAAATTATGTATTTTAATACTGCATTAACAGACGCTCAAATCACAGCTTTACAAACGACACTTGCACAAAAGTATGGTATGTCCAACCTGCTTACAATTAATCAAAACTTAATTGCACACTACTCTTTTGATGAAGCATCAGGTACCGTTGCCAATGACACATCTGGCAATGATTTTGATGCAACCTTAACAAATATGTCTGGTTCAGAGTGGGCAGAAGGAATTGTAGGTAATGCTGTTTATTTAGATGGTACAAATGATTATATTGATGTACCTGATGGGTTTGGAGATTTTACTAATGGATTAACTATTTCCTCATGGATTAACCTTGATGCTTATAATAGCTGGTCTCGCCTTTTTGATTTTGGCCTTGGTGAAGCATCAAACAATATTCTGCTTGCCGTGCAAAATACAAATGGTGATCTCTATTTTGGTAAAACTGGTAATACAGACCAATACGTGATTAGCACTAATAGTGTTTCACTCAATCAATGGCACCATATTGCTGCCACTATCACAAATACTGACCAGTTTACGTTTTACATTGACGGAAAAGAAAGTGGTACAGGGACAATTGGCAACATACCAAATATATCCCGAACAGAAAATTTTATTGGAAAATCAAACTGGTCATCAGACCCATATTTTGACGGTAAAATAGATGAATTTAAAATATATAATCGAGCGTTAACTCAATCAGAAATCTACAACTTATTGCAATTAGACAATGTCTATTTTTGGGACAACCAAGCCAACGAAGGCAATCCAAGAACGGCTATTAACTGGCTTGGCGATATAGTCCCAAATTCTGCATCAACCGTGATTTTAGATTACAGTGCCAAAGATATTAACTGGAATATCACCAATCGTCTTACAGCGCTTGATATAAGAAATACCTATACAGGTATTCTTCAACTCAATGACAAAATGACTCTGAGTAAAGATTTATCTTTGCAATCAGAATCAAAGCTTCGTTTTAACCTAGATTCAATAATCCCTAGCGCTTACGGTGCAATTCAAGCACGTACATTAAATTTAAATGGAACGCTCACAATCACAATTGATGCAGGCATTACTCAATATGCAGGTTTAAGTTTCGATATTCTAGATTGGACAAATCCGCTTACAACTCAATTTACTGCTATTGAACTCCCTGAACTAGATGCAGGCCTTGCTTGGAATTTGACTCGTCTCTATATTGACGGCACTATCCAAATTATTTCAACGCCTGCAAATGACTCTGATAATATTACATTATGGCTTGAGTCAAATGACAGAGGTTCACTCTATGTAGATGACAATAATAAAGTCCGCAACTGGGTAAATAAAATTGGTGGTAAGAAATCCTTCTTCTCTTCTCCTGTGCAGCTTGAAGCACCTGCCTATCAACTCAATCAAATAAATAACATGCCTGTTGTTAGCTTTGATGGTGTCGACGAATTTTTAAATACAACATCTGGCCCTTACACAGACTTTTTTTCCGCCAACGAACACTCCATGTTTTTTGTTTTAAAAGACGAAAGTCAAGCCGAAGAAATGGTAATGAACTGGAAGGTTGGTGACGCTAATACAAATCGTGTAAACCTTACAGTTGGTGAAACTGAGCTTACATATCACGCCGTTGACTCAAGTTCAAGCAGCACTGTTTCTGGCATTTATTCAAATCGATATTTTATTGTCGGCGTTGTAAAAACACCTACAGAGCAAAAAATTTATGTTGACGGTAGTTTGGTGAGCTCTGTACCTAATACTGCAAGCTTAAGCTCGGGTTCAGATCGCTTTATTCTTGGCAAGCATAAATACAACTCTCTGCATTGGAACGGTCAAATTGCTGAAGTTATTTTTATGAAAACTGGTGCCGATACAGACGAAGTTAATGATATTACTGACTATTTCATTTCAAAATATGATATCGACCCATTAGATATTGGTAAGGAAGCTCATTACACATTTGACGAAACCAGTGGTACAACTGCTGCCGATGCAACCGACAATAATTTTGATGTCACACTCAACAATGCGACAAATGAAGCCTGGTCCCCTGCTATTTTTAATAACGGCCTTACCTTCGATGGCTTTGATGACTACATTACTGGCGATGCACTTACTGCATTTAGCCCAACAGATTTTTCTGTATCGGCTTGGATTAAAACAAGCGCCACTGACACCTCAGGCGGTGAGATTATAAACATCGAGGAAGATATTGTCTTTCGTGTTCAACCAGATGGTAAATTAGTAGGCTTCCATCGCACATCTGGCGGTCTGAATAATATTGTCGGTAATGCTAATGTTTTAGATAACCAATGGCACCACATTGTCTTCACACAAGACTCCAGCACAACCACAAATAACACCAAAATATATGTAGATGGTGTACTTGATTCAACAGCAAGCACAGCAGCTCATGTTGATCAAAACCTAAATGCGCCAAATATTACCATTGGTTCTTTTGCTTTTGATTTCAATTACAACGGCAGTATGGACGACCTTCGACTCTATAGCCGAACGCTCACAGCAGACGAAGTTGCCATGATGTACCGTCGCGCTAACTTTGTGCAATGGGATAATGACGCAGCAAACGGCCTTTCGAATACTGCACTCAACTGGTCTCATGATGCAACACCGTCACTTGAAGACAGCCTGATTATTGGTACATCTGCACAAGATATTCTTTGGAACACATCAAATACCGTCAATAGCTTAGCTGTTCGTTCAGGCTATACAGGTACACTTACATTTGATGCACCAGCCACCATTGCTGGCGATTATGTGCAAGACACAGGTACAAGCATCATAGTTGATATTGACTCAGCAACAGATGGCGAATATGGACGAATAAATGCAAATTCTATTTTAGCTGGTGGTACTTTAACTATATCCACAAGCATTTCTGCTGGCCCTGCTACTTTCGATATATTTAATGCAAACATATCTGGCGCCTTTGATAATATTATTCTTCCAGCTCTTGATGCAGGTTATTCTTGGGATTTAAGCGCACTCTACACCACTGGCGAAATTAGTATTATTGAAAACGTCGGTCAAACTAGCGTCAACCCGATGATTTGGTTTGATGCATCAGATAATCCAACCATGATTCGTGACGCAGGAAATATTATTCAAACTGCCGTCAACAAAGCTGGTTACGCAACTAATATTAATGGCTATACACCAACGGCAGATAAGCCAAATTATGAATTGTTCAACGGCTATCCTGTCATGAATTTCTGGTATGACATCATGTTATCGCCAGTCGCTCAAAACCCTAAAACAATTGTGGCAGTTGTTCGCGAAACAACTGGCGGCAACCAAGACGTGAACCTTGTCACACCAGGTAATAACACTGACTATCCTCATGTTATTTTTAAAATTAACAGAAGTTCAGGTGAAGCGGGTAAAGGTGAAATTTTTACACGCAATGCTGCAGGTGATAGCTGGTACAGTGTCAGCGGCCGAAATATAGTTGGCGACCCTAATTTGCATATTGTGTCTTACCGCTGGGAACCAGGACAGGAAATGGCTATTTATGAAGCTGGTGAGCGCATAGAAACTAATGGTGATAGTAACCCAATCGTTGCAGCAGATGAACTTGGTATTTACTCTCATTTCTGGGCAGGACAAACATGGTCTGGTGATGCAGGCCAAGTTGCAGAAATTCTAATTTACGACACAATGCTGTCGGAAGAAGAAATTGACCGTGTTGAAGCTGAATTAGCAGATAAATACAATCTATCGATTCAATCAACAACTCAAGGCATGCAAGTGCATTTTCCACTTGATGAAGTTAGTGGCCTTACAGCTTACAACAACCTAGGCGATTTATATAACGGCGCACTCACATATATGAGCTCTACAGAATGGAGCTCTGATGCCATTAAAGGTGGTGCAATTGAGTTTTTTGGCGAAAATAATGGTGAACCTGACGATCAAATTCAATTTAATGACTTCTCAAGCGTCCAACCAGCAAGCTTTACTTTCTCAGGCTGGGTTAAGGTTGAATCCACAGGGCTTGGTGGCGCTGTATTCTTTAGTATTAACGATAATATTGCGCTCTATCTCAATAATAGTTTTGAACTTGTTGGTGGTATTCGAACAGGTTCAGGCATGCCAGGTGCAACCATTGCAGCCAGCAAAGATATCCGAGATAACCAATGGCACCATTTAGCATTAACCTTTGATGATGCAACCAAAGCATTAACACTCTACCGTGATGGTGACCCTATGGGTACGACCACAGCATCGGAAAGTATCGTTTATGATGCAGGTAACGGCATATCCCTTCTAGGCGATCACCCAAAGACTGGTGGATTATATAATCTATACAGTTTCAAAGGCAAAATGGATGATGTTCGCTTCTACGATAGAGCCCTTTCTTACCAAGAAATTGCTCAAATTATCGACTTTACTCACGTGAAGTTTTGGACTGGCTGGGCAAATAATGGCCTTAGCGAAACCCCATGGAACTGGAATACAGAAACAGATATCACACCAGCAGACACACTCATCCTGCAAACTACAGCACAAGATATTACTTGGAATACCAATAACTCACCTATTACAAATATGTATTTGAGAAATGGCTATACAGGTAAGCTTAAACTAAGTGCTCCACTTCGAGTTAACGGCACATTTAAAATGTCTGATTCGAATTACCTTGAAATTGTTTTAGATTCAAATACCGACGGTGAATACGGCAAAATCTATGCTGATACAAATGAGTTAGCAGGGACACTGGTTATTACTAATGCGGTTACTAATCAAGAAAAAACCTATAATATTTTCGATGGCCCAATGAGTGGTAAATTCGACAACATTCAATTACCAGCTTTAGACCCAGGCTATTCATGGGAGCTGCAAGGTTTTTACACCACTGGTGAAATTAAAGTGGTTAAAAACCCTGGCAATATTTCAACAAACCCAATCATGTGGTTTGATGCTAATGATGGTGCATCAATAATCACCTATGACTTTGCTATATCTCTCACTCGCTGGATTAACAAAGCTGGCTATGCAAGCGATATCAATATGGTTCAGCTTGATGACGCAAGCAAACCTGTCTGGAAGCCTGGTGTTGTTAACGGTAAAGATGCCATTGAGTTTACCGCTGATCACATGCGCGCGTGGGCCACTGAAAACCCAAAAACAATCATTGCTGTCTATAAGAACACAGGCACATCTGATGCTGATAATGACGTTGTTGCAGTCTTTAATGGCACTGATTATCCACACTATATGCTCAAAGCGAATCGGCTGACAGATGGTAGTTCTGAGGCTATGAGTCGTGGTAGCGATGGTAATCTCGATATCGCCATTGGGTCGCAGCTTCACTCTACAGATGCTTTCCACCTGCTCTCCTCTCGCTGGGAACCTGGCCAATATGTTGAGCTTTATAACAATGGCCAACTCGTGAGCCGAACTGATGACACAAATGCCATTCGTACACCTACTGAAATTGCAATCCAAGGGCAAAACTGGGCAGGCAATGGTTGGAATGGCCGAACAGGCATGTTGGCTGAAATCATTATGTACAATGAAGTCTTAAGCCAGGCAGACCTTGATAAAGTTGAATCCTATCTTGCCGAAAAATATGCTGTAGATAATTCATCTTATTCCTCTGGTTTACAAGCTTATTTACCATTTAATGAAACAACAGGCACAACAGCTGTAGATGCTACTGGTAATGGTAATAATGGCTCACTCATGGGCATGACAAATGCTGCTTGGGTTGCTGGTGCTCAAGATAATGCTATTACTATTGATGCAACACAATCACAACGAGTTGAGTTCCCACTTTGGGCTGGAGATTCAACAGCTCAAAGCTTTACGTTAAGCGCGTGGATTAATACTGAATATCTTGGTACTGATGGCAGTGATATTATTAATATTGACCAGGATATTAGCATTCGACTTCAAAATACTGGTGTTTTAATGGGCGTTCTTTATACAACATCTGGACATCAGTATTTGACAGCTGCGACCCCTCTCAACTCTGGCCATTGGCATCACGTCGCCTATACCTACGATATCGCCACGAATGCCAACTTCCTTTATGTTGATGGTGTGCAAATATCTGGGGCATTTAGTGATACATATTTAAATACTGTTAACTACGGTCAGTCATTTATTGGCTATGAAGAAATTAGCGGCGCTTCTGCACCATATAAAGGCATGATCGATGAAGTACGTGTCTATAACCGCGCGCTGGGCAATAACGATATTAAAGAAATTATCGATCTTTCAAACTACCGTTTCTGGACAGGTGCCGACAGAGCCTCCAATGTATACACATCGACAACTGGCAACTGGCTCACCTACTTTGCACCAGATGCAGATTCGAAACTGGTATTCGAACGCACGAGTGATTTAGTTGTTTGGGATTGGCAAACACTTGATCCAGCGGCCATTGAACTGCGTAAAGGCTTTACAGGTCATTTAGAAACAGCCAAATATATCAATCTCACTAGCGACTACACCCAAGACACAACCACAAAACTGGTGCTAGGTCTTGTTTCGGTACCAGCTGATGCAAATTATGGTTCCATTAGAAGTGCTGGCCATGTCAAATTTGGCGGTACTTTACAAGTAGCCATTGTCGCCCCTTATGTGCCAAGTGCAGGTGACACTTTTGATTTATTTGACTGGTCAACAATGGAAGGCCAATTCGACGATATTATTCTTGATGGCGCAAATCTACCAAACGGTTTAGGTTGGGATTTATCCAACTTATATGTTGATGGCACCATTCAAATTGTTCGCGTTGCGGGTAATTTGTCAGTAAAACCTGTTCAATGGCTTGAAGCGAATGACACAGGCACAGTCTACAAAGATGGCAGTAATCAAGTTACAAAATGGTTAGATAAATCTGGTTACAACAACTATGTAATTCAAGGTGAATCACTAGCATCCAAAGGCCCTGTTTGGACAGACAACCAAATCAATGGCAATGACTCATTTATTTTTGATGGCGTCGATGACCAGTTGCAGCGTAATCGATTTATTGGTGATGACTTTACCATCTCAGTTGTGTTTAGAACAACTCAAGCAGCCGGTAATGGTACGAACAACTGGTATAACGGCGTTGGTCTTGTAGATGCTGAAGTAACAAGCTTTGTTAAAGACTTCGGCTTGACAGTTGTACAAGGCAAGGTTGCTGCTGGCACTGGTAGCCCTGACCGTACAATTGTGGATTCAAACCTGAGTAACGATGGTGTTGCCCATATTGCCACAATGACTCGTGAAAAGGCATCAGGTACGATCAAACTTTATGTAGACTCGAAACTCGTTGGCACTGTCACTGGTGCTAACACCGCCACGCTTGATGCACCAGCAACCATAAAGATTGGCTCAATTAGAGAAAATATACGTTACTTTAATGGTGATATTGCTGAAGTTTTAGTATTTGATTCAGTGCTTTCAAAAGCAGACTTAGAAACAATGGAAGCTTCTCTTGGCAATAAATATGATATTGCTGTTGAATCACCTGACTATAAATTACTGGCTTATTTACCATTTAATGAAACAAGTGGCAGCATTGCATACGACTCATCTGCGAACAGTTTAAATGGAACACTTTATTCTGGATCAAGCGTTAACTCATCTAATGCAAACTGGTTTCCTGGCGTTTCAGGTAATTCGCTCTTTTTCGATGGCAATAATCAGTTTGTTAAAATGGCTGATGGATTTGATAATTTCTCCCAAGGTTTAAGCGTCAGCATGTGGGTGAAAAAATCTGAGCATAATTCGTATCCGCGCCTTATTGATTTTGGCGATGGTGAATCCAATAACAATATTGTATTAACATACAAAAGCGATGGTGATTTTAAATATCACACATTTGATGGCACCACGAATAATGGCCAAACAGATTATGTAGATATTCCTCAATTAAATGATTGGATAAATATTGCAGTTACACATAACCCTGACGGTACTGCATTAATTTATCTTAATGGTAGATTAATTGAATCCCATAACCTTGCCCTTCCAGGCAATGGCACCAGAACTAAAAACTATATTGGTAAATCAAACTGGGTGAGCAATGATAAATTTCACGGTTATATTGATGAATTTAGAATGCATAACCGCCCTCTTTCACACAATGAGATTCAAGAACTCATCGAGTTTGCTGGCTATAGATTCTGGGACGATGAAACTGCAGACGGCTTAGCAAGTTCTGCCAATAACTGGACTAGCAACCTTATACCAGTTGCGTCGGATACGGTTGTAATAGATTCCAGTAACCGAAATATTACATGGGATATCGGCTATGAGTATAAAGGCCTTGAATTACGAGAGGGCTATACAGGTGCTGTTACTTTAGATTCAGAAATGACGTTAGCTGATCACTACACTCAGCAACTTTCAACACAATTAACTTTGCATATTGACTCTTTAACCGATGGAGAGTACGGCAAGATTACAGCACCTGAAATAAATTTAGGCGGCACGTTAGTCATCACAAAAGACCTGTCAGAATCTTTGGGCGATATTAAAATTTTTGAAGGCTCTATTTCTGGTCGCTTTGATAATATCGTTCTTCCTGAACTTGAAGCTGGCCATAGCTGGGATCTCAGCAAGCTTTATACTGACGGCATCATTACAGTAGTTCATACACCTGGTCGTATTGCTGTTAATCCAGTTCTTTGGATTACACCATCAGATGAACCAACGGTGTTTGAAAATGAAAATGGCACTGTTTATGGCATGGCGAACAAAGCCGGCTCAGCCACAAATACAAATGCTGTACAGGTGACTGAATATTCAAGACCAACTTTAATTGAAAATCAGATAAACGGCTTACCTTCTCTAAATTTTGACGATGACTATTTATTATCACCTCTGGCAAAACATCCAAAAACCGGTTTTGTCATCATCAAAGATACATCACCAGCAAACAGCGATAACGATATTATTTCAGCAGTTGGTACCGGCACTCATGGACACTTCTTTTTCAAAAGTTCTAATGGTGAAACTGGTGATATGGAAGCCTTTACACGTAGCGCAAATGAAGAGTATTCAGATGCTATTGGGAATAATATCAATAGCAGCAACGTTTATAAGGTTATTTCATATCGTTGGGAACCAAATCAAACCATTGAAATTTATTCCGATGGCATCTTCAGAAATGCAGGCCCTGATACTGTTTCAATAATTGAAACAAATACGATTGGTATTGTTGGAGGTTACTGGAATTCAGTTTGGGGTGGAAGCAAAGCTCAAGTTGCAGAAATGATTATCTTTGACGAGTTCCTTTCCCAACTTGACCATGATTTAGTGGAAGCTTATTTAGCAGATAAATACAATCTGACAATTGAATCGCCGAACGCAGCCCTTGAATTAAATCTGCCTTTCGATGAAAACACTGGCACAACAACTGAAGACATTACAGGTAATGCAAATAACGCGACGCTGTATAATGGTACAGCATGGACAACTGGTGTTCTTGGCTCAGCTGTGAGCTTTGATGGCACAGATGACTATATTGCAGGTAGTGACCAAAGCCTACCTGCAAGTTCTGCAGAATCAAGTGTCAGCTTCTGGTTTAAAGCAGCATCAAATGACACTGCCCGCACCATGTTCTCATGGGGTAATAGCAATGCAGCAAATGCACGTTCATTTGGTTTAACCGCTGACAATAAACTACGCACATCTGTGAGCAGCACACCAAACAACTGCACTATTCCAACTCTGCGTGATGATGAATGGCAGCAGCTGACTGTGTCTTATGCAGCTGGTGCAACACAAGTCTACCTCAATGGTCAGTTCCTTTGTTCACAAACACAAAGCTCTACTGTAACTCTTGGCTCAAATTACACTATTGGCCGCTCAGCAAGTAATGATCAATATTTTGATGGTGTGATTGATCACCTGCAGGTTCGTCCAAGTGTGCTTTCTAGTGCTGAAATTGAAGAAATCAGCGTGCTTATGGATTACCGCTTCTGGACTGGTGATGCTCGAGGCACGTCACTGAGCGCAGCACAACGTGGTAACTGGGTTGGTGATGCTAAGCCAGATCAGTATGCAACGAATGTGTTTGCATCAAGCAGCGATGATGCAGTTTGGGATAATAACGTTTATATGATGCAAGGCCTTGAGCTTCGCGATGGCTTTACAGGGTCTCTTGAAGTGCCACAGCAGCTGCAAATCAGTGGTGAGTATCATCAGTCTACTGGCACTACTCTTGTACTGACACTTGATTCTGAAAGTGCTTACGGCAGCGTGCAAGCCACAGGCGATATCAAGCTTGGCGGTAATCTAACAATTAAGCTTGATACAACGAGTTTTACCCCTGTTGCTGGTACTACATATACCCTGTTCGATGGCACTACAACTGGCGGATTCGATAAAATCAATTTCGCAGGTGATGCACTACCTGAAGGCCTTGGCTGGGATTTAACAAACCTATATGTAGACGGCACGGTTTCAGTAATCGAAGTCTTTGGTGCTGTACCTTATACACCTGAACTTTGGTTAGCAGCAAGTGATGCAGGCTCACTTAACCTAGATACAGCACAAATTACTCGCTGGACAGATAAATCAGGTAAAAACCACAGCGCCACTCAAAACACGAGCGCCAAGCAACCAGCACTTGTTGAAAATATCCTTAACGGCTATCCAATTGCTCAATTTGATGGCACGGATGATGTACTTAATGGTGCTGGCTTTAACTTAAATCAGAACTTTACCCTTGTGATGGTTTCGCAAGTCAATAACCAAACATCTGGTACCCGCTCTGGCTTAGTCTCATTCCAAAACACTATTGGTAGTAATACTGATTCTCGAGATACTAATGGCATTTCTTTAACAACTGATTATGCTGATGGGACTACTGCCTTTGGTCATAATGCAAATTTTGTGTCGAGCAACCTTATTGATGGCTTCCAAATTATCAGCGTGAAATGGGACCAAGGCCAAGTCTCATTCTCGATTGATGGCACAACACCTGTGACAAGCACAATGGATAACAGCACTATTGCTTCAACACTTTATTCATTAGGGGCTCGTAGTAATGATGATCGTCATGGCCAAGTTGATATTGCAGAACTGCTTGTGTTTGATGAAACATTAACAGACAACGAACTGCGTAAACTTATTCAAGGTTTAACTGCAAAATATGGTGTAGGTTTTGGTGATTCCTCTTATGGTCTGGTAGCTCACTACCCACTTGATGAAACATCAGGTATCACTGCTGCTGATATTTCTGGCCATAATTACCATGGCAATTTGACTGGAGGCATTTCTTTTAACGATAGAAGTGTTGAAGGCAAAATAGGTGGAGCCCTCTTACTTGACAACACATTAGAAGATGGTATTGAAGTCAATACAATTCCCTATGATTTAGCATCTTACACCTATAGTTTATGGTTTAAATCTACTTTAACAACAGACACCTATGTTCATGACTTAATTAATTTAAGCGATAACAGCACAGTTCGTTTAACAGAAAATGGTCACCTTGCACAAATTATTCACGCAAATAATAGTTGGGTTCCTCACGAGGGTAGTTCTTCTAATTTGAATGATAATCTTTGGCACCATGCTGCAATTACCTTTGATGAAGAGTATCAATCAAAAATATATTTAGATGGCATACTTATTGACGAAACAACTCTTGAACCCATTGTGTTTGATCAAGTTTATAATAAGTTTATCGGCAGACATGTAGTTGACCCTAATCGAGATTTTGTGGGATTGCTTGATGATGTCCGAATTTACGACCGCCCTCTTTCTGACGCTGAAGTTCAAGCTCTCAGCATTACAGCAGCGTCAATTCTACCTGTATGTGGCAGCTCAACAGAGCTTGAAATCACCTTCTCTGGAGATCTTCAGCCTGTTATGGCAACCAAAATTAAAGAATATGTGATTACACCTTATGATGGTGGTACTGCACTCACAGTTGAGAAAGCAAGCCTTACAAGCAGCAATACAGTGCGTTTAAGTGTTCAAGGCTTAACACCTGGCACGCTTTATAATGTAACCGCTTTTGCAGACACAACTCGCTTCTACCTGCCTGGTAGCCAAGGGCATTATGTAGATTGGACTAACTTCCAATTGCAAAACATGACTGGCACTTATTACAACGGTCGTACAGACAAAGTTAACATTACAACAGATTCAATTGAACGGGCAGCAATGCTTGTCGATGGTGTCTTTATCGCTCCATACACAGGCAACTTTGTTTTCAATACCTATATGGATGACTGGGGACAAGTATGGTACGACGGTCAAGTTCTAACTCATGATACAGATACTGGCGCAGGCAATAATGAAGCTAGCGTTTCAATTGCTTTAACCAAAGGTCAGCAAATCAGAATTCGCTCCAAAGCTATTTCCACAGCAGCAAGCGGTGGCAATGATATCCAAACATTAATTTGGACGGATATGAATAACGATGGTACAGCAGCCATGCCTACAGGCTTTATTGGTGGTGAACACTGGCAGAACTGTGCAGGCACCCTGCCTGAGTTCCATCAGGTTGCCCATGCACTGCCTGTGTGTGATGCACCAGAGCGTTTACTTGTGTACTTTGAAGAAAATCAATACCCAAGTTCAACTGCACTTTCAAATATTGCTAACTACAGCCTAAAGGAAACATCAACAGAAACTCCTATTGCCATTTCAAGTGCACAACGTATCGGTGATGGCCTTGTCATGCTTTCTACAGAACCGCTCACCTCTGGCACAGGCTACACCATTACCGCCTTTGGTGATGAGTTTAAACTGGCTACAGGTCAATCTGACGCCAACGCATTAGTTGGCCAGTATTTTGATCAAGACACTGGTGCAGGCAAAGGCTACTGGTATTCAGAGTTTCTTAAAGGGTCTTATCAAATTGGGCAAAACTCTAACTTTGAAACTGGTAACGTTTACGAGCAAGGTGATGATTTCTTCAGTGTCAGATGGCAAGGCAGCTTAAAGCCAACTCGTACAGGCAATTATCGCTTGAACTTCAGCGTGCTTGATGATGGTGCTCGCGTCTACATCAATGGCCAACACGTGCTTTCAAATTGGGGTAATAGAAAAGATACGAACACTCATAATGTCGAATTCCCAATGGTTGCAAACCAGTCTTACCCAATTCGTGTTGATTTTGTTGAGTCAACAGGTGGCGCAGGCGTCCAAATTATGATGGATGAAGATAACGATGGCAGCATCGATGATCTACTACCAGCATCAATGATGCGAACCTGTATGCCAATTTCAGCACTCAGTGCCGTTTCACTCCTGAACCACTGGCCATTAGATGAAACTACAGGCACAACAACAGCAGACGTAGCGGGCAGCTATGATCTTGCTATGGTTGGCGGCAATTCATTTGCCAACCGCTCAACAACCAATGCGATTAAAGGCACTGCTGTTGATTTCGATGGCTCAAGTGATCGAATTGTTGATCCAGACCTTACGAGTTACACAGATACAGACGTGACATTAAGCGCATGGGTGAAATACGACACAACCGTAAACGTTAGCCCTGATATTTTATCCATTGGTAATAACCATGTCTTGCGCTTTAACAACGTATCAAATGGCACACCTACTCTTGCAGCCTTAACTCGTCGTGATAATGCAAACAGCTGGTATACAAGCCTTGGTGTGACTGAGCTGAGTGCTAATACCTGGTATCACTTAGCGTATCGTTTTAACACTGACACAGAGTCACTGGACTTGTATGTCAATGGTGAGCTTGATGCGAGTTATACAGGGATCAATACGTTTACAGCAAAAGACAATACATATATTTCAATTGGTAGCTCACCAACAGATGAAAGCTTTAAGTTTGACGGTACCATCGATGAAGTCATGCTGTTCGGTCGTGCATTGACATCTGCAGAGATTAAAAGCCTTGCAGGCCCAACATTAACCAATGCTATTGCCAACTGCTCTACAGATGTTAATACAACCCTCTACTTCGACGGTAACCTGACTGACTTTGATGGCAATATTAACAATGTAGGCCTCTACTCAATGCGAGATTTAACCGCTGCAGCAGATATTACCCTTGTGTCTGCAACACAGTTAAATACAAACACCATTGAGCTTGCACACACAGCGTTAATTGGTGGTCATCAGTATTTAATTACTGCATGGGGTCGTGAATTTACCTATACACACCCTGAAACAAAAGGTTACTTCCTTGATGCAGACTGGTATGACCAAACAAATGCAACAAGCTACTTCACAGGCACCACAACGCACAGCCAATACGAGCAAGTGACATTTGCAAGTTCAACAGCAGAGCCTGAAACAGGTGTCGGCAACACTGAGTTCTCTGGTCGATTTACAGGCATGTTTGTGCCACCACGTGATGGTCTCTATCAATTTAGACTGGCTCACTCAGATGGTGCTCGTGTATGGGTCAATGGCTCACAAGTGATTAACCAGTGGACAAATACATCTGATACAAGTTCAACATCAGGTTCAATTAATCTGAGCGCTGGTGTTGCTGTACCTGTTCGTATTGATATGCAACATGATACAGGCCCATGGCAACTTGAGTTCCGCACACAAGTATTGAGCAGTACCAGTTTCGACGTGATTCAAGGCAATAATTTCAGAAACTGTACAGGCACTGGCCTTGAAAAAGTGAATCATGCCATTACAACTTGCGGCATGGATACTGAGGTCACGCTTTACTTCCAGGATTCATTAAATCTTGTTGCTGCAAATACAGCTGCAAATTACACCCTGTATAACTTTGACGGTAGCCTTCTTGGTCAACCAAGTGCAGCAGCACTGCAATCAAACGATCGTCAAGTTGTTCTGACTGTGCCAAGCATGACAGCTGGTCAGGTCTATAAAGTTAAAGCTTTTGGTCAAAGCTTTATATTTGCAAAACCACTGAAAGAAACTGAAGGTGGTGTGCAGGTTTACTTCGATCAAAACCAAGGTTCAGGCAAAGTGTCTGCAAGTGATGGTGGTCTGTGGACTGGAAATACCTCTGTGAACACAGGCAATGCACACATCAGCCAAGACGGTCATTACATTGCTAATATGGGCACAGCACCTGTATCAGTTAAATGGACAGGCCTCTTCACGCCCCCAGTGACAGGCACCTACGACCTTCGCACTTATTCTTCATCAGGCTTAAATGTGCAAGTCGATAACACGCAAGTGATCAATCATTGGGATGAGCATAATGTTGAATGGAACTCTGGCGACATCCTTACACAAGGCGTTGCTTTAACAGCAAATGAGCCTGTGCCATTTACAGTTGAGCATTGGCAAGCAGATGTCACTGGTCATATGAAAATGGACATTGAATGGCCTAGTACAAATCATGCTTCACTTATGCAAGCTTCATTTATGACATGTAAGCCAAACGCTAACCTAACACCTGTGGCAACCTATGCAGCAGCTGTGTGCGGCAATACAAGCCAAGTGCTTGTCATGTTTAACCGTCAATTACCAGCAAGTGCAGCCAATGTCAGCAACTACAGCTTTACATCCGGTGTAACAGTGAATGATGTTGAAGTTTTACCTGGGAATACATCTGTACTTCTGACAACATCGACGCTAACAACTGGTCAAAACTATAAAGTAACGGCATTTGATACAACTTTAAGTTTTGTTGGTAGCGATACAGCACAAACAGGTATCTACGGTGGTTACTTCAATCAATATGTGAATGGCGCTACTCGTGATTCACACTACATCTTTGAAAGTGACAACACAGCAGCCTTTAATGGTCAAGTTTATGTTCGCAAAGACCAAGATCTTGAGTTCAATTGGACAGGCAATGTTGTACCTGTAACAGGTCTCACAGGCAGCGACTACTCTGTTCGCTGGCAAGGGTCTGTCGTACCAACAGCAACAGGTACATACACGTTTGATTCAAGCTTTGATGGCGATGAAACACTCCGTGTTTGGGTTGATAACACGCTTATTACTGATGATTACAAGTCAATGAGCAGCACAGGCATCGAAATGGAAGCGGGCCTTAAATACCCTATCCGTATTGATTACCTTGAAACTGGCAGCAACTCCTCAAATAACTTCGATCTACAGTGGTCGCAAGACGGCGGTGCTATGTCTATTATACCAGGCTCAGCATTACGCACTTGCGCAAGCCCGCTTGCTGCCATTAACCAAGCTGAGCTGACATCTGCGAACTCAGTGTGCAACAGCGACTCTCAAATCAGTCTTTATTTTGATGAAGAGTTAGCTGCAACCATTGCTGAGAACCCTGCCTACTATCGAGTATCACCAACAGATGGTGGTGACGATCTGACGATTACAGCAGCGACACTTGGGACAGATATTCATGAAGTCACGCTGACAGTGGCAGAAACATTGACTCGTGGTGCAACATATCAAGTAGCAGCATTTGATCGTGGCACATCCTATTACCATGCACCAGTCAATACGTCTGGTCTCTACACAAGCTATTTTGCAAACCTCACTCATACAGGTGCTGCAGGTTTCACAGCGATCAACGATGACATGCGTGCCTATTTCCATGTTTCTCCTGGCGGTACACTTGACCACCAAAATATGTCTTCTCGCACACAAGGCTACTGGATTGCACCAGCTACTGGTACAGTGCAATTCCGCGCAACCTTTGACGACAGCATCAATCTTTGGATTGGCACACAACAACTCTTTGCAGATTCAAGTTATACAGACGCATTTGTGTATTCTGCAACAATTAACATCAACGCTGATCAAGCCTATCCAGTACGTCTTGATGTGATTAACGCTAATGGTGACTTTGGATATCAAGTTCAATACTCAGTCGATGGTGGTACATCATGGCATGAAATGGATATTGCAGATCTCAACACATGTAAAGCCAATAACCGTCAAGCAATGCCAACAGTTGTTGCACCTGTCTGCGGCGTAAGCGATGAACTCTTTATTCAGTACAGCAATACACCAGATGCTGATGATGCTACAAATCTAGCGCTTTACAGCCTTGAGCAAAATGGCAGCCCAATGAGCATTACAGGTGCCAGCATTTATGCAGAAGATGCTCGTCAAGTTATTCTTGAAACAACATCACGTGTTGAAGATACAGCCTATATTCTCAATGCATTTGATCATACTCTTCCGTTTGCAGAGCCTGGTCTCCACGGTATTGGTCTTTATGCCGTGACTTATGCTCAAGCAACACCATGGAAAAATACAGATGGCTCTTATGGTGATTTCCCAGATTACTACTGGAATGGCACAGCTGCAGTGCGCTTCGATCCAGTGATCGACATCAGCGAAGAGGATATGGCTGGCGTTGATAATATGGTCTTCAGATGGCATGGTTTCCTCATGCCTGATGAAACAGGCACCCATCAGTTAGATATGATTTCAGATGATTCTTCAAAAATCTGGGTTGATGGCAAACACATTATGAATGCATGGTTTGGTAAAGGTGAGCTTGATCTTGTACCAGCAAAATCTTCAAACTTAACAGCAGATAAGCCTGCGGCACTGTCTGTACAAATGTTTGAAGCCCTTTATGGTTCACAAGCACACCTTAAGTGGACAACGCCATCTGACAGCTCAAATGGTATTATTCCACAAGAAAGCTTCTATACCTGCTTCCCAACAGCACGTACGGCGGTTGCTTCAATTACACCAGTATGTCGCTTTAACAATAAGGTTCGTGTCTACTTTAAAGGCACTGACCTTGAAGCTGAAAAGCTTGAGCACACAGAAGCATACCAAGCGTATGACGACAGCATGAGTCCAATTGCAGTGACTCGTGTGAAGGTTGAAGCAGACAAGAGTGTCACGCTTACATTTGGACAGCCATTAACAGCAAACACGCTTTACACACTTCGTGCCTTTGGTCAAAAATCTACATTTACTGTGCCTTCTGGTGACAGCTACGGCTTAAACGGCAGCTACTTCAACCAAAACACCGGCTCAGGCAAAATGGGTTGGAATAATGGCGGTGCCTTTACAGGATTCGTGGGTAACCGTGTTGATCGTCAAATCCAGATTGCCACTGGTGGTGTTGCCACAATGTCTGGTACAGGCGCGACTCGTTTCACTATCCGCTGGGATGGCACATTTACAGCCCAAGAAGCAGGCAACTACCGCCTCTATCTCGCTCATAATGACGGTGCTCGAGTTTGGGTGAATGGTGACCTTGTGCTTGACCAATGGCAAGAGTCAGACCTAACAACACACAACTCAAGCTTTATTAACCTTGCAGCTGATGAGCAAGTGGCTGTTCGTATCGAATACTTCCATGAAGATGCAGACTATTCACTTGCACTGCAATGGATTAAGCCAAACACATCCGTACCAGCACCAATTCCAAGTGAAACACTGGCCACTTGTGTGGGTGACTTCCCAGAACTACGTCATATTACATCTTACTGTGGCACAACAGATCGTGTGCTGCTTGAGCTTAATAATACATTTGATGTGAACGGCAATCTGCTCAACACATCTGATATGACACTTACTGAAACAGCGAACCCTGCAAATGAAATTGGTATTGCTCGCTTAATTGGCTTGTCGAAGAGCATTCTACTGCGCACAGCAACACCTATGACGCTTGATACACAGTACACGCTAACAGCACCAAAGCTATCGCAAGACCCTATTACATTTACTGTGCCATCTTCTGATGCTGCAGGTCTGTTTGAAGTGCTTTACAACCAAAACGGCAACCCAGGTGAATATTTCACTGGTGATGTGATGGTTAATAAAGGCAAAAATATTAATATGCCTGCAACCATGACAGGTCCAAGTGGTACAAACCCTGTTACGGCTTCTATGCAATCTGTTGGTACAGACAACTACTCTATTCGCTGGCATGGTTATTTAGTGCCAACTGAGTCGGGTACTTATACATTCCAATCAACAACTGATGATGGCTTTAAACTCTGGGTTGACCAAAACCTTGTGATTGATAACTGGCATGCTGATGCAGCTGCACAGCAAAGTGCAGAGATCACATTAGTTGCAGATAAGCGCTACCCAATTCGTGCTGAATATTTTGAAAGCACAGATTTATCGAGTTACAACCTCTCTTGGAAAGAAGCAGCTGGTAGCGAGTTTGCCACAATAACAGCGAATCAGTTTAAATCTTGTTCGCAGCCACCAGATGATGCTGATTACCCAATGCAGCTTCTTGATGTGACAGCCTTCTGTGATGACTATGCAAAACTAGAAGCTCGTTTTGCTGATGACGTCCCTGCTGACTTGTTAACAGATCCAACTGCTGTTGAAGTCTACACAGTCAATGAAGATGGTAGCCAAGCAGCTCTAGCAGCTGTTGCCACTGATCTTGTTAGAGGAACAACAGATCCTAAATTGATTACAGTTGTCCTTAACCAAGAGTTAGTCCCAGGCACTATTGCCCGCTTAATGTTCTATGGCCAAGAGTTTGACTTTATTGTGCCAGAGACTGAAGAAGAAGGCATGAATGTCCTCTTCTGGAACCAAGAAGATCAAAGCAATAACAAGATTACATCTGCAGCAGGTTACTTTACTGGCGATATGATCAAGCAAATTGGTATACCACTACTTGGTGATGAAGAACCAGTTGATGACCTTGGTACAACCTACTTCACTGCACGCTACACAGGTGTATTCACAGTGCCTGAAAATGGTGATTATAAATTCACAGTTTCAGTGGATGGTGGTGCAACTCTTTGGGTTAATGGTCAGCGAAAACTCAATAGCTGGAACTCACTACGTGCAGGTACTGCTTCTGGCATCCTTGACAAAACATTCAATTACACTGAAACAGGGCTTGTTAAAGGCCAACAGCTCAGTATCCGATTAGATCATCATCGTGACGCTGATAACGGCCAAGCACAAGTACTTCGTCTCTTTGCAGAAAATACCACTACAAGCACTGGTGGTAGCACGCAGATGAACCAGTTCTCGACCTGTAAAGTGACTAACATCAACAACCGCAAACGCATCACAAGTATTACCCATTACTGTGAAGCCACTGCTGGTGCAGGCACGACAGAAATACTGGTGAACTACAACCGTAGTCTCGCAGCATCTGAAGTTGCGGACACAGCGTTCCTTAATTCAGTCAAAATTAACGGTGTTGCAGCATCTGCTGAGCTTGATGCTAACAATAACTCTCGCGTCAAAATAAACACATCAGCCCTCACAGCTGGCAGTGTCTATACCATTGAGGTTGATGGTGAAACCCATTACTTCACACCATCTTCTGTTCAATCAAGTGGTGTTACTGGCCTTTATTTTGATCAAAAAACCAATGGTGTTCTGAAAACATTTGAGCAATTCGGTAGCTTTACTGGCTCAACTTATACGCAGACAGATTCCAATATTAACTTTGACTGGTCTTCAACCCTGCCAGCTCCAACTGGTGGTCACCAAAACTTCAGTGCACTATGGCAAGGTTATATTATTGCCCCAGCATCTGACAGTTACACATTTAGAACACGTAGCAATGATGGTGTTCGTGTCTTTGTTGGTGAAAATGTAGTTATTGATAACTATGCACCGTCATACAACACTAATAATAATGCTGTTGTAGGTCGTACTATTACACTTGAGCAAGGCCGTCTCTACCCTGTACGTGTTGAATACAGAGCTGGTTCGAAAACAACAGAGCAGCTGCGTCTGCAGTGGTCTCGAGCAGGTGACCCTACGATTGATATAGTGCCAACTGAAAACTTTAAAACATGTCTGCCTACTGGTAATACAACTGATACGTTTGAAAACTCAGATGTGGCCTACTTCGGTATTAGTCATGATAACTATGGTATTTACTGCCTAGCAGAAAACTCCATTACAGTTGCAGCCTACGATCAAGGCGGCACGCTTCTCCCTAGCTTTACAGGCACAATTCACCTGAGCACAAGCACTGGTAAAGGTAAGTGGTCAAGCCTTGGCGCTGGCACTATGGAAAACAATGGTAGTGACAATGGTGAAGCAACCTATACATTTGCAGCAGGCGACATGGGTGTGGCGAAATTCAGCCTTGATTACTACTCAGGAACATCAAGCGCACAATACGCACCTGAAGTGAATATTGATGTGCAATATGATACAAACGCATCAATTACTGAGTTAGCTTCTCTTGACCCTACTCTTGTCTTTGCACCAACAGGTTTATTAGTTGATGCTGATTCGAGTAATACAATGGTTGCTGGTGAAAATAAAGCGCTAACACTGACAGCCTATGGTCAAACACCAGAGCAAAATAATTGTGATGTCATTGAAACATATCAAGGTGCACAAACCATTAACTTTACTTACGCCTACTTCCCAACCCTTGACCCAATTTCAGTGAATGAAAACCGAGAAGTGAACCCATCAATTCAAGGCAATGAGATTTCGACTCAAGAAGCCCGTAGCCAAACATTGTCATTCACAAACGGTCAAGCGCAGGTGCAACTGAAGTTCAAAGATGTTGGTCGTATTGTGGTAAATGCAACCGATACCACTAACCCAGACCTTGGTGATCGTACACTTTATGGCAGTAGCGGCTATATCGTATCTCGACCTGACCGTCTTGAAATTCGCGGCATCTCTGAAGCAACAACAGTTGATAAGACTGAACCAGCAAACTATGTAGCAGGTGAAGCTTTCAATGTGTCAATTGCAGCCCTTGACGCCGAAGGTGATGAAGTGCCTTCATTCGCTGATACAAATGAAAAAGTTGTACTCACTCATCAACTTGTATCACCTGCAGCAGGTGTCCCAGGCATATTAACTGGGGGCGATGCGGCGAGCTGGATGGAATCATCTCCAGGGGTAATGAGCAGCAGTGTTGCTTGGAGTGAGGTTGGCTTTATTTCTCTTACAGCAAGCATGAATGACTCAACATACTTAGGTGTTGCAGGTTTAGGTGATGATGTGACTGACTCAAACGTGAGTGCAGTTGGTCGCTTCCGCCCAGCTACACTGCATGTTGAAGCTGCTGTTGCAGGTATTATGCTGGACACTAATTCGAGCTGTGGCTTCGTGTATCAAACTAAAAATGGTGGCTCTACTGCAGGGCAATCAATGCAGTTTGACACTACAGCCTACCCATCTATTAAGGTCAAAGGTGTTAATGCGAATAATGCAACAACATACAATTATGCAAGTAATGATTACTGGATGCTGAGCACATCAGGTATTCGTGCAAGCTACACAAACACAGCGAGTACAAATGCAGTGCTACGAGCAACATCATTGGCGCCAACACTTGCAAGTCCAGAACCTTTAGAGTCTTACAACTCGCAAGGTTACCGTGAATACTACTTCGAAAACGATTCATTCGTTTATGAGAAAGCTGGTCCAAATGAACTCAGTGCAGACCTGCCATTTACACCAGCCTTTAGCATGAGTATTCCAGGCTTACAGCTGACAGATACTGATAATGTGATGTTCGATCCAGATAGCGATGCGATCGCCAATGACTTTACAGGCTTCAATGCTATCAACAATGGACCAGAAGTTCGCTATGGTCGCATCATTGGTAAGCATGTAACTGGCACAGGTCTTGAACCAATGACGGTTACCTTAACAGCGCAATACTGGTCAAGCGTTAATGGACTACAAGGTTTTGTGACAAACACCGAGCATCATACTGCAGGTGAATGTGACTTTACTGTTGTACCTAGCTATTACACGGGTACTGCTGCAGAACAAATGGGCACTATTGCTGAAAGTGAAGTGAGTTTCACAACACCTACGCCATGGAGCCAAGGTATCTCAACATTTAATGTGACTGATAGCAGCGATTCATCTCAAGGTATTGGTGATGACAATGCTGGTCGTGTGCCTATCGTTGTTGATGTACCTGATTTCCTCGAATACGACTACACAGGCACTGGTGCATATTCTGATCCAAAATCATCAGCAACTGTGGGCGGTAAAAACTCAAATATTATCTTCCAACGTCAAGGCTATCGCTAAGCCTTAATCAGATATAACGAAGGGTAATAGATTATACTATTGCCCTTTTTTTTACTCAAAAAATACAATCAGACCGCTTCTAGCTAAATCAAGCTTTTTATCTTAACAGTTTATACACTTAGAGCTACCTAAACCTCTCACACGGGTTTATTTAAATCTATAAAATTAAACTTATCTTGAGCAGACATAATAAAAACAAAAGCCAAGATAATCGTGACACTATAATAATCAACTGAGGTAGTACACTATGTCTATAGAACTAAACGGAAACAGCATTTCATTCATCCTAGAAAATATGGCCAAAACAACAAATCCAATGGGCAATTCAGCAGATGATACACGCATTGAAGGTGAATTTAATGATATCGCTGGTGAAGATGGTGAAATATCAAAAGGCGAATTTACTGACCATTTAATGGAGGCTGGTGATCTTTCTGAAGATGAAGCAAAAGAAGTTACAGAAGAAATCTTTGGTGATAATGAATCTATGGACTACGACCTTTATCGTGAAAAGAATGAATTAATTGGTCGCGTTATTTCTGAATAAAGAGCATTTTTAACGCCAGAGAATTTGAGGTGAGAAACCTCAAATTCTTAACAGCCATATTCAAGAACAGATAACAGGTATTTATTTATGATGCACGCTGAAAAACTGAATGAAATTGTTTTAGATAAAAATGATGCCGTATTAACACAATTAAATATTGCTTTTAATACTTTCAGACAATTTGCTGAAGAAGCGCAAGATGCTCATAACGCTATTCACTTATTTGAACTTCAAGACATGCTTGCAGAAAAGATGGGCAGCCATGATAAAAGCGATGTTATTTTTAGCTACATCTTTAATAATGATGATTATACAACGCTGAATGATGCAGTGCTTGCAGCCTATAAAGCACAATGGATGCGAATTATAAGCTTTAAGCAATGTTAAACTTAAACAGTCTTGAAAGCTAAGCTGCTTGAGCGTGTAAGTCTGTACTTTGTTTTTTTGGTGTACATGTCATTTTCATACCAATTAAAATTAACACCAGCGTCGATAGATAAAACGTTAACTGCACAGCTGTTGGTCTTGCTTCATAGCCAATTAAAATATGAAGTAATTGACCTAAGACTGATGACTCTGACAAGAATGCACTTGAATCCCAAAGGGCTTCACCATAAGGGAGTAATCCGGCCTGCACTAAATAGTTTGCCGCAGAAGCAGCGAGACCAGCCGCTAATAATAGAATCAACCAACTTGTCACGCTAAAAAGCATTTTCGTTGGAATGCGCAATAAGCCAGAATATAAAAGCCCACCAACAACAACACCAGCAATAAGACCAAGCCCGCTTCCTACCAACATATCAGTTGCACTTTCACCACCAGCGGCAATACCATACATAAATAAAACAATTTCTGAGCCTTCTCGCAATACAGCCATACCGGAAGCAACTGCCAAGAAATATAAAGGCACCTGCCCTTGGTTCACTTTTGAACCCACGCTTTTAAGGTGGGTTACTAATTCTTTGGCATGGCTCGACATCCATATATTATGCCAAGCAAGCATTGCCACAGCCGTTAATAAAATACCTGCATTCAAAATTTCTTGGCCTAAACCTTCAAAAGCATTTGAAATAGTCCCTGCACAAAAGGCAACAATAACAGCACCAATAATGCCAGCAATAACACCAGTTGAAATCCAGCGAGTACGTGTCGCCATACCACGGGTTGCAGCTAATAAAATAGAAACAATTAATGCAGCCTCTAAGACTTCTCGAAAAACAATAACAGCAGAACTCAGCATTTTTAAGCGCCTTCTTTTACAGGTGAATTGATCATTTTTAATGTAGCTTTATTCAACAACAAACTCGCCTTTTGCTGAGTCTTGATTAAATTCACCCATAAAACCATAGTTACCTGGTTTAAATGGGCCTACCCAAACAACCGCTTTAGAGTTGCCAGGAATAATCTTTTCAACTGGAAAATGAAAGCCTTCAAACTCTTCGGCTGTAGCATCTTGGTTTTCAATAGTGAGCTTAATTCGCTTACCAGCTGGTAATTGCATGGTAATAGGTTCAAACATATGATCTTTGATCACTAACTTATATTCTGTATTTTCAGCCATTGCAGTTGCACTTGCTACAACTAAAAAGCCAGCAGCTAAAGAAGTCAATAGTTTCATAGGATCAGTCTCCAAATTTTACGGTAATTTAACGCCAATGGGAATCATTCTCATTTAATGAGCCAATCCTACTCTTCTTCTATTTCTCTTTCAAGTCTCAAACGCTGTGGGTTTATAAGATCAAATACTATTTTTTTAGATCACATTGCGCTTTAAAAATTGTTAGCTATATTCTTTTTGGTTATGACAAAAATAAATCCATCTATAGACAAGTTGATTCATAGCACACTGCCTCCTACAAAATCAGAACACTGTATCAATCAAGTCATTGCTACACTTAATGTGTAAAAGAAAAAAATCGGGAGAAGTGCGCCCTTTTTGGCTATACCAGATTCAATTGAGCAGTAAATCATGGTTATTTTTAAGAAATACATGGAATCTGCCTCAATTTTTATAAGAATTTAGAGGTTTTTTTCATTTGAATATGCGCAGTAATAACGGAAAAGTACTTTTTAAGCAGGCAGGGTTCGCCACTTTATTCATTTGCTTACAATTCTTATTAGGCAATCTGGCTACAGCAGCCAACCCAGGCGATATCAGTACAGCACCAACTTTTTGGTTTGACGCAAGTGACACTGATACGCTCACAGTGTCTAACGGTAAAGTTTCGCAATGGGATAATAAAGCTGGTTCTGGCGCTCTTGTTCAAGGTACAAGCACTTATCAACCGACTCTCAATTCAAGTGACCCAAATTTCAATAACAATGCCTCTCTTCTTTTTACAGACACTGATCAATCTTTTTTAACAAGTACAGCAACATTAAACCCAAGCAATGCTAAAACACTTTTTTTAGTTGGTTCATTAAGTAATAAAGCCAGTAATGGCTACGCCTTTAATTTAGGTGCCAATATTGTCCCTAATAACCCAGATTTTGAAACGCATGATAATGTTGAAATTGTTGACTCTGAGATACAAGTCTACGGCCCTTTTAGTTTAGAAGTTGGGCAAACAATCACTGCAACCATGGTCAACAGCATGGGCACCAGCGGAGATGCAGACTTTGACTTATTCTACAACGAAGTATCTGGTACTCCTGTTGGGCGCTCAATGCGCACTGAAACAGATGAAATTATTCAATGTACACTTGGTAGCGCAGGTACAAACTGTGATGGCAGCACAGAAATGCAGTCAGGAGACTATTACCTGAGAGTATTTGTGTATAACTCCAGCGGCACTGTCAATTACGATTTATCAGTAACTATTCAACATATTGATGAAGTTGCTGTTGATGATACTTACACTGGCGAGGTTATTACTGCCACTGAAAGAGTTCGTGACTATGGCCCTTTTTATCTGAACGAAAACGGCACAATAACGGTAACAACATCTCAAACCAGTGGTGAAGCCAATGATGATGTCGATATTTATTTATATTATGGCTTAGATAGAGACACGAAATTAGCAACTTCAGAAGGCTATTATGCTGATGAAACCTTTAGCTGTACTATAGGTGTTGCTGGTGGCACAAATTGCACGGATGGTGCAAGCATGGTTCCAGGCAACTACTATGTTCGCGTCTTTAACTGGGTTCAAGATGACGGCGATGCTCACTACGACGTCAATATACAAGTTGACCCTGCACCAGTGACACCACTTGTCGCACTCCATCAAAACCCATCAAATCAAATTGTGTATTACAACGGCAATGGCGATACTGTATCCGGCACGTCAATATCAGTCTCTAATGATGAACAACCGCACATTTTCACATTACAAGCCAATGCGGGCACAACCAATGTCACTTGGAAGCTGATTCGAGATGGAGTGACTATTGCCTCATCGGTTACACCTGCACAAAATAATGACGATTATTTCTTTAATATTGGCGCACTGCTTAAAAATGATGAGTTTTTTAACGGCTCAATCTCGGAAATTATTTACTTTGAATCTGCCCTTAGTGATACTGATATCGATGATGTATCTGCTTATTTAGAATCGAAGCATCTCGAGCTAACCCAGACATGGACAGGTAATACCGATGGCAAAATATCAGACGCATCAAATTGGCAAAATAATACCGCTCCAGATGCATCATCAGACCTCATTTACAATAGCTTAAGTGGGAATGATTCAAACTGGAATTTAGCAGCAACGACGACTGTTAACTCGCTACTTGTCGATGAAGGCTACACTGGCACCCTCACCATTAAAAATGACATCACCATTACCAATGGTATTACGCTTAATACACTTAATAGCTCTTTTTTAGTCAATCAAGAGGTCACGACTTCACACACGACATATAATGACGATGGCCATGTCACTATTAATTTAAACGCACTGGTTGATGGCAACTATGGTCGTATTACAGAAACGTCAGGCACCTCAGCACCTGCTGGTACACTTCACATCATTGAAAGTATCGACGAAACGAGCTTAAGCCTTCCCTATTCATTTAATATTTTTAACTGGGCTGGTTTCCCGAGTTCGACATTCAAAGACATTAGCTTACCCCGCCTCACTGACGGCTATGCATGGGACTTATCAGAGCTTTATACATCTGGTGTGGTCAAAATAATAGAAGCCCCTGGCGCTGCGGCAGCAAGCATGACCTTATGGCTGACAGCAGATGATGCTGGCTCTGTTGTTACAAGCACAGGCAATCAAGTTGTACGTTGGATCAATAAAGCCGGTAAAACAAGCACAAGTAATGACCCAGAAAGCTTTAGACAAACCATTGCAGATAAACAACCACTACTTCAAAGCAATGCACTCAACGGCTTGCCAGCACTCGAATTTGATGGCGTCAATGACTGGTTCGACTTACCTTATTATGACTATGACAAGTTTGTTAAAGCCAATGAGCACACTATTATTGCTGTTTATAAATCAGTCTCAACAAATACACAGATACTTTTTGGTTGGCAGTACCAAAACAATAATAATAACCGTGTTCAAATAGAAACAAACAGTACATTTACACGCTTTGATTCCGTCTCAGATGCTTTTAAAATCCGTGAAGACAGAGACATGTCCAGTGAGTTTACACTCATTACTGGTTTACGAACCCCATCAACTCAAGCATTTTACACTGATACCATCCTATCTGGTGAGCTGCCAAATACCTATAGCCTTACAAGCGAAATTGATCGCTGGCGTTTGGGCACATTTGTGTCCAGTGACGTGCTTACATTTAACGGCCAGCTGGCTGAATTAATTGTGTTTGAAGACGCACTATCAGAAACACAGCTCGATAATATTAATCAATATCTTATTAATAAATATAATCTTTCAATAATCGATACTGACTTAGAAGTTAATTACAAGCTTGATGAAACAAGCGGTACAACAGCCCTTGATGCTAATAATTACATGAACGGTACGCTTGAGAATATGGCTGGTACTGAGTGGACACAAGGTATAGATGGTAATGCCCTTGAGTTCAATGGCACAAATCAACGTATCGATATCAGCGGCGCTTTACCTTTTGAGCCTGAGAGTTATGCCTACTCAACTTGGATTAAAGCAGACTCGGTTAATTCAGAAGGTGGCGAACTTTTCAATATCAACGGCGATATTGGCATGCGTGTTTTAGCCAGCGGTGATGTATATGCCTATATGAGTACCGCAGGAACAGGCACTTGGGAGTCCGCACTTTATGATAATTACAAAGTCCTAGATGGCTATTGGCATCATATTTTAGTGAGCTTTGATGGTTCAGCAAACGAATTAACCCTGACAGTGGATGGCCATTCTGGAACCGGCGTTTCAACCTCTGCACTTGTGTATGATGAAGATGATTTAACTGCCTATATTGGTGACCATTCAGATGGTTTAGACTCAAGTTATATTGGCCTCATCGATGACACCCGTCTTTATTCACGCTCAATCAACTCGACAGATATTCAACAAATTATTGCTGATGCTCAGGTTTCCTTTTGGAACCCTGAAACACTTGTCGGTGAAACAGACGAATCTGGTTCTTGGACAACCAACAAAGTCCCTGATACAAATGATTTACTTATTTTCCAAAATACAAATGCACAAGTGAACTTTGACGGTAGTTTAATCTTTGGCGGCATTGAGGTTCGACCAACATTTACTGGTCGCCTTAATCTTTCAAACATCCTCAGTCTCACCAATGATTTTACGCAGTCTGAAAATGCACATTTAACCCTTGCACTTAATTCACTTATCAATCCTGCAAATGCCCGCATTACCGCTCAAGATATTAATCTCGCTGGTACATTGGCGATTACCTATTCTGCATCTGTGGCCGAAGCGACGTTTAATCTTTTTAATGCCAGCGGATCAATCAATGGCACCTTTGATGAAATACTCTTGCCTTCACTTGGCAATGGTTTTGCTTGGGACCTTTCCAATCTCTACACCACCGGTGATATCAGTATCATTAAGGTGCCTGGTCATATTAGCCAAGCACCAATGCTTTGGCTTAATGCGCAAGATGAGCCAACCCTCATTCAAAATGAGTCTGACGAAATTACAACCTGGGTGAACAAAGCAGGTACAGATGTAGCATCAAACGCTGCATCAACAGCAACCTATCGCCCAACAGTTGAAACAAATAAAATCAACGGCCTGTCCAGTGTCATACTTACAAATGATTTTGTCACCAGCAGCTCCACTGTTAATCCGCAAACAATGATTTTTGTTTTTAAAGAAGTATCTTCAGGCAAAGCTGATACAAGCCTTGTTGTTGGTGATTATGCAGGTTGGTACCCATCTTATGCCTTTAAAGCCAATAGAGCTGTAGATGGCCTTGGCGAGTTTTTTACCCGCGCAATGGATGGCTCTTGGAGTGATGCCGATGGCCCGCAATTGTACCAAACTGGCTATCATATCATTACAGCTGTATGGGAGCCTCAGGTCTCCATCTCTTATTATGTCGATGGGCAATTAATTAATACCGGCACAGACAGTAATCCAGAGCTTGCGCCAGTGCAGTTCCATATTGGTGGTAGTTTTTGGAACAGCGATACTGTCACTGGAAGCGATGGCGAAATTGCTGAAGTCATTCTCTTCCAATCAGCTTTAAGTGAAGGTGATCGTGAACTGGTTGAAAGTGATCTTGCCGCAAAATACAACATTAGCCTCGGTGACTCTATTACCGCAGGACTTGTTGCACACTACCCACTTGATGAAACAGGCGGCACAGTCGCTGCAGACCTTACGGGAAGTCATAACGGCACATTAACAAATATGGCTGGCAATGAATGGTCTGCTGGCATTATTGATAACTCGCTTGCTTTTGATGGTACTAATCAATATGTGGACATACCATCATTGGCAACACTCGATGCATCCAATCTAAGTATTTCAGCTTGGTTTAAAGCAGATCCGAGCCAAGACACATCCCATGATATCGTCAATATTGAGGAAGACTTTGTGCTTCGCGTCTTTGATGACGGCCGTGTTATGGCGTCAGTCAGCCAAGACGGTGGCGGTTGGTACTCTCTGTTTTCATCCCGCACCGACTTAGAAGATAACAGATGGCACCACGCTGTTTTATCCTATGACGATAATGCAGGAATTCTCCGTTTATATATTGACGGCATCCTTGAGACAAGCTTATCAGGCCTAACCAAAGGCTTCTATAACGGTAATAATGTTCGTATCGGTCATCAGGCATCGGGCAATACATACCGATTAAAAGGCAGTGTCGATGATGTTCGAATCTACAACAAGGCATTAAATGCAAATGAAGTCGCCCTGTTAATTGAAGAGTCAAATGTAAAATTCTGGGACAATGAAGCAACATTAAAAGAAACAAATCAAGCTGAAAACTGGATTTACGATCAAGCACCAGATGAAGATGATGTACTTATTATTGGATCATCTTCCGAAAATATTACTTGGAACAGTGGTCTTACAGCCAGTGGAATTGAACTGCGTGAAGGATTCAACGGAAGTTTAAAACTTGAAGTGCAAGTAACCCTTGACGGTGCATTTATAAAAGACAATAACAACACCATTAACTTTGCAATTGGCGGTCAATATGGACCGTTAAATAACGGTGCAATTATTGCGGACCATATTGAGCTAGGTGGCACACTTCAAGTGTCTTACCAAAGTGGCTTTACACCTGAGCTTGGCCAAACATTCCAAATTTTGGACTGGAACACCCTTGAAGGCCAGTTCAATCACATCATTCTTCCTGCATTACCAACAGGCCTTTCTTGGGATTTAAGTACACTCTATACAGACGGTACTTTGCGCTTTATTGAAACACCTGGCGCTATAAGTCAATCACCTCTTTTATGGCTTGATGCAAATGATGCAGGCACAGTTTTAAAAGATGAATCAAACCTTGTTTCAAAGTGGTTTGATAAATCAGGTCGCAATTACCATGCGTTGCAAGCAGATGCTGATCGCCAACCAGTGTTTATTGAAGATGCAATTAATACAACTCATGATGTAGTGCAAATGGATGGCTCTCGTGACTTTATGGATGGTAGCCTTGAAGCTGTCACTGATTTTACCCTCATCACTGTCATGAAATTTACTTCAGGGCAAAATCCAAATAAAGGCATCTTCAGCCTCCATGGAAATAACACCTACCCTGACTGGAATTCTGCAGAGGGTATATCCATTGCCAATAATGCCCCTGGCAAACTTGCAATTAATCACCGCAATTTTGGCGATAAATTTGCAGACCTTCGAGAAGATGAATACTTTATTCTCACTGTTCGAATGAATGCTGGCGATATCACCGTCTATAACAACGACTCAATAGCAGGAACAGCAAATTATCCTAGCTATGCAGATGTCATCGCCTCAAACTATCGATTTGGTGCTCGCTATAATACGGAAAATGAATCACAGTCTGAGTATGCAGAAATACTATTTTTTAATAACGCATTAACAGATCAAGACGTGATTAAAGTTGAAAATGCACTGGCGTTAAAATATGGCATTCTTAATGATGATGTTGTAGCAACAGGGTTGTCTGTTTATTACCCATTTGATGAAACATCAGGCCTTACAGCTCATGATGTCAGCGGTAATAATTACCACGGGTCATTAACCCATATGGATGGTACTGAATGGTATACACCTGGCATTAAAGGTAATGCCCTACAGCTCTTTGGTGATAACTCTGATTCAAATGATGATTATGTCACATCAAATACTTTTGCAGAACGAAGCCCAACGGACATGTCTTTTGCTGGTTGGTTTAAAATCACAAGTGGTGGTTTAATTGGTTCTGATCTCTTCAATTTTAGAAACTCTGTGACATTAAGGCTTACGGAAACAGGTTATATTAGCTTTAACGTACTTTCGGATTATTCATCAGAATTAAATTATGGTATTTACACCGAAATTTTATCTCAGCGCAACGATTTACTCGACGATGAGTGGCATCACTATGCATTTTCCTATGACTCCGAAACAAATATAGGTAGTCTTTATATAGACAGCCAGCTCGACAATCAAGCAGTTATAGCAGATAACATTGCCTATAATGCTGAGCAAAATACAGCGATTATTGGGGATAACCCAGACCCAAATTACCTTGCAACCACCGTTGGCTTTATAGATGAAGCTTACATTTACGAGCGCCCTCTTAATGCTTCTGAAGTGGATCAAATTGTATCAATTGCCGATTATAAATTCTGGGATAATGACGCAGATGACGGCTTTGCAGATATTGATGCTAACTGGACTGGTGATACACAACCAACAGAAGATGACACAGTTGTCTTCCAAACAAATTCAAAAGATGTACTGTGGAATACAACCAATGCAATTAAACGCTTGGAAATTCGTTCAGGTTTTACAGGTGAAATCGAATTTAATCAGCAACTCATAATTGCAGATGAGTTTTATCAAAAGTCTGGCTCTGTTATTCGATTAACATTAGATTCAACAGTTGAAGGTGAATACGGCAGCATTAAAGCAAACCTCATTTCGCTTGGTGGTAACCTCCAAATTGAATCAACAATTACCGCTGGTCTTCATACTTTTAAAATCCTTGACTCAGCACAAATAATGCCTCATCGATTTAACAATATAAATTTGCCTGAGCTTGATGCAGGTTATTCGTGGGATCTTACCAATCTCTACTCCACAGGTGAAATCAGTATTATAAGTAACCCAGGTTCAACCTCAATTAATCCAGACTATTGGTTTGATGCATCCGACACCGGTACTTTTTACTTTACAACCAATGATGCATATTTCTCGAACTGGACAAACAAAGCCGGCTCATCTGAAATGCACAATATGCTCATGATTAACGGCGATTTAATGCCGCAGCGCCTAGACGCTCAACTGAACGCTAAAGCAATTGTACAGTTTAACGAAGACGTCATGCTGGCAAATACGAGCACTAATCCACAAACTATGATTGTCGTGGTTAAAGATACAACCACAGAAAATGATGATAACGATATTATTACAGTTGCCCACAGTGCTGAAGATTATTCACGTTTTAACTTAAAAACAAACCGCCAAAGCGATGGCACAAGTGAGATGTTTACACGCGGTGCAGCTGGCGAATGGGCAAGTTTTAACGGACCTCAACTCTACAATGATGGCCAGTTCCATATTATTACAGCGCGATGGGAGCCTGGTAAAAAATTAGAAATGTATATTGATGGCGAACTTGTTCATTCTGTTATTGATACCAATACGCCAATTACGCCAACACACATTGGTTTAATGGGTGCCTACTGGGATGGCAATGGCTGGGGTGGTAATACAGGCCAAGTTGCCGAAGTTCTTATCTATAATGAAATGCTGCCAGATGAAGATCAAAACAGCGTTGAAACCTATTTAGCCGACAAATATGCGCTAACACTTGCAGGCCCAACACAAGGCTCTGCTATTTACTATTCATTTGATTTAGACACTGCAAAGGTAGCTCAAGATACCAACGGTAATTTCGATGGTACCCTTGAAAATATGATCGGCAATGAATGGACAACAGGTATTATCAACCAGGGGTTACGTTTAGATGGTCCAGACTATGCCATTAGTTTTGATGACTATATTGCCTCTCGGCCACAATCTGCCATTACATTAAGCGCTTGGGTTCGCACTGACCTAACAGACTCTCAAGGCAGTGAAATTATTAATATTGATAATAATTTCTCTATGCGTATTTTACCAAGTGGTCAACTTGAGGCTTCAGTGAAAATAGCTGGAGGCCAACAATCCAATCAAACATACCGCTCTGACTTGACGGACAATCACTGGCATCATGTGGCCTATTCTTACGATGGTGCTTATGGGCACTATCTGTATATTGATGGCAACTTAGAAGCCCAAGGCATTAGCGCACCAGTGACTTTTGATGGTAATTCCGGCCGTGCATTAATTGGTAATGATGCAGACACTAACACTAATCTTCGTTTTAGAGGCTGGTTAGATGAAGTTCGTATTTATGATAGATTCCTTGATGAAGATGAAATTGCAGGCTTGACAGATTTTTCTGGCCATTTATATTGGACTGGCGAAGCCACCGCACCTGGCGACTATGGCTATTCAAGCAATAATGTGAACTGGACTCATGTTCGTGTCCCTGATACATCTGACATTATTGTTATTGATGAATCTGATAGCTTCGTTGTTTGGGATTGGCAGTCAGTCGACAGTATTAAAGGTTTAGAACTTCGTGAAGGTTTTACTGGTCACTTTGAAACAGCACGTCCTTTAAGTGTAACGCAAAACTTCACAATGGAAGAAGGCACTGCCCTTGCCATCGGCCTTGATTCAACACCTACTGATGGCAATTATGGTGCCATTTTAAGCACAGGCGCTGTAACTTTAACCGGCACACTGCAATTAGTTATTGTTGATCCATATGTCCCTGTCGCTGGCGACACCTTTAAAGTGCTGAATTGGGACAGCCTATCTGGTCGCTTTACTGATATTCAAATGAATAATCACAATCTGCCAGCTGGACTTGCCTGGGATTTATCAAACCTCTATGTTGATGGTACGGTTTCATTTGTTGCTCTGCCAGGTGAAATAGCAACACAACCACAGCTGTGGTTAGAAGCAAACGACCAAGGTGCTATGTACACCAATGTCGATGGCAAGGTCATTAAGTGGTTTGACAAATCTGGTGGCAATAATCATTTTGCAGCTCCAGACTTAGACCCACCACACTCACCTACCTTCAATGCTGGCACTGTTGGCGGCCAAGATGGTGTCACCTTTGATGGTATAAACGATAGCCTTAAAGGCTCACGACTTGTTCAGAATGATTACACCATGGTTATCGTGTTTAAATCAGATCAAACCTATGGTGATGGAACTGCACAGTGGTATCAAGGTGCAGGTCTTATTGATGCTGAGGTCTCTGGCCAACAAAATGACTTTGGTTTGAGTCTCCTTAACGGTCATATTGCCGCAGGTACTGGTAATAGTGATATTACTGCACAGAACACCTATTTTGCTAATACTGATACACCAATACTGGCAAGTGTTACGCGTGAGCAGTCTACTGGTACAATTACGTTGTACCAAGATTCAAGACAAGCTGATATTGTTGTTGGGGCAAATACTGCCGCTTTAACAACACCAACAACAATGACTATTGGCGCAATCAATACCAATATTCGTTATTTTGATGGTGAAATAGCTGAGGTATTAATATTTGACTCAGTACTTGAACAAGATGAGCTTGAACGAGTAGAAGCATCTCTCGCCAATAAATACGGCATTACAGCATGGTCTCCCTATTACGGCCTTATTTCCCATTTTGATTTTGATCAAACATCTGGCACCAATTTGCCGGATATATCAGAAAATGGGTACGACGGTACTCTCATGAATATGAGTGGTAATGAGTGGGTTGAAGGTGTTAAAGGCAATGCGCTTCAATTTGATGGCGTTGACGATTATGTTGATCTACCAGACGGTTATGATGATTTCACCCAAGGCTTAACCATTTCTGCTTGGGTTAAGCACGACTCAGTGAAAGGCTGGGCTCGCTACATGTCCATGGGCAATGGCGAAAACAGCGATAATATATGGACCGGCACTTATTTATCATCGAATGCCCTTGGCTATTCTGTACGTCAAGGCACTGAAGAAGAATATCTGTTCTCGCCATCTGTTGAAGCCTTCCCACTCAACGAATGGAACCATATCACTGTTGAACATGATTTAGTTGATGGTGGCACAGCTCGCATAATCGTCAATGGTTTTTATATGACCTACAAGAGCGTGCACATTCCAAATGAAATACTTCGTACCAATAACTATATTGCTCGTTCAAACTGGTTAGCCGATGAGTTTTTCCACGGCACAATTGATGACTTGAGAATTTATAACAGAGGTATTGCGCATAACGAAGTGCAGCAGCTTGTCACAATGGGCGACTATCAGTTCTGGGATAATGATGCAAATGATGGCCTTGCAAGCAGTGCTAATAATTGGCTCTATAATAGGCTGCCAGATGATAACGATGTTATCGTGTTTGATCGCCATGACACTGTCGTTACTTGGGACGCCGGCAATGCATATAAAGCCATGGAATTGCGTGCACCTTTCTTCACTGGCCAAGTGAATATTAATGACCCACTCACATTAACGTCTCATTTTAAACAGCAAACAGACACAAGCATCAGCATCTATTTAGATTCTGTCAATGCCGCGGAATACGGCAGTATAACTGCACCAACAATTGAAGTGCATGGTACTTTACGAGTAAGCACTGCGATTTCTTCAGGTATCCGCTCTTTTAATGTGTTTAACGGCGCTATTACAGGCCAGTTTGAAAATATTGTTCTGCCTGAACTAGATGATGGCTACAGCTGGGATTTATCTGAAATTTACACTGCTGGTGTGATTAAAATGACACATGCACCAGGACGTATTGCAACCAACCCTGCACTTTGGTTAGCGGCAGATGATGCTGGCTCTCTTATTCAGAATTTAGCGGTTAGCACTGTTGAGCGCTGGGTGAATAAAGCAGGTTATGCTGGTGATATTAATGCTGTGCAATTAAATGACGATGCACCAGCATTATTGGAAGGTGAACTCAATGGCAAGCCAGTGCTCGACTTCACTGATGACTATTATTTATCGCAACTCAAAGTGAACCCTAAAACAATCTTTGTGGTTATTAAAGACACAACTGGTACGAATGCGGATAACGATATTATTAGTGTTGGTAACAGTACCACCTACCCACACTTCTTCTATAAATCTAATAATTCTGAAGATGGAAAAATAGAAGCATTTACACGTGATAATAGTGACCCTGCCAACTATTCAAATGTACTTGGTGATGTTATTCATTCAACTGACACATTTAATGTGATGTCGGTACGTTGGGAACCAAGCCAATCCATTGAAATGTACAATAACGGCCAATTAAAAGCAGTTGCCAATGACAATAATCCAATAGTAACACCTACCGAAATTGGTATTATGGGCGTGTATTGGGACCCAGACCCTTGGAATGGTAATAATGCTCAAGTTGCAGAAGTTATTATTTATGATGAATATTTAAATCAACGTGACCATGATTTAGTGGAAGCTTACTTAGCAGATAAATACAATCTGCCAATTGAGTCGCCAAACGCAGCTCTTGAAATGAACCTGCCTTTAAACGAAGGCACTGGCACGCTTGCTGAAGATATTACAGGTCACGGTAATAGCGGTACCTTAAATAATGGTGCAACTTGGACAGATGGCGTGTATGGCACAGCGGTTCAATTCGATGGTACTGATGATTATATTTCAGGTGCAGAATCAACACTACCAGATGAAAATGATGACTCAAGCTTATCGCTCTGGTTTAAAACAGGCCCATCAGATCATGTGCGTACGCTTATGTCATGGGCGAATGGCAATGCATCCAATGCGCGTAGTATCGGCCTATCCGCAGATAACCAGCTCACCGCTAGTGTGCTTGCATCAAACCCTTTGAGCTGCGCTATCCCTACTCTTGACCCAGATCAATGGCAATTAGTCACATTTGAATTTTCAGCAAACCTTGTCAGCCTTTATTACAATGGCCAACTACTGTGCATTCAAAACCAAACATCTAATGCAACACTTGGCAGCGCTTACTCAATTGGTCGCTCAGCCTCTGGCACCGCTTATTTTGACGGTGCAATCGATCAAGTGCAGATAAAACCAACACCATTGACAGCACAAGAACGCAGTGAAATTCCTGTCTTTATGGATTACCGCTTCTGGACAGGTGCTGATCGTGCTAATAATACCAATGCAACAAATGCTAATAACTGGGTTGGCACTGATACGCCAGATGATCATGAAAATATTATCTTTGGTGCAAGTAATGATGATGTGTATTGGAATAATGCATTATCAAATACACGTAGTCTACAACTTCGTCATGGCTTTGAAGGCTCAGTGACAATCAGCTCACCTCTCGTACTCAGCCATGACTATCATCAAGCAGCACCGACAACACTCAGCCTTGTTTTAGATTCAAATGACAATGCCGACATTGGTGCTATACGCGCTGCTGGTCAAATGAAGCTTGATGGTACACTTGAACTTACACTGGATACAGCATCTTATACACCTGCAGCTGGTGATACCTTTAACATTCTTGATTGGGGCACTTTAACTGGCCAGTTTAGTTATATTCGACTCGATAGTGTGAACCTGCCTGAAGGTTTAGGTTGGAATCTCGATAACCTCTATGTTGATGGTACAGTTTCACTTGTGAGTGTTTTTGGTGAAATTGCATTAACACCAGAGCTCTGGCTCGCTGCTGATGATGAAGGCTCTATCATCACCACTGATGATGCGGGCACTGCTCGATTGAATTATTGGTTTGATAAATCAGGCCGTAATCACCATGCTATTCAAGTATTAACATCAAATCAGCCAGCACTTATCGATAATGCACTTAACGGGTATCCTGTTGCATCATTTGATGGTCTTAACGATACAGTCTCTGGAAATGGCTTCAATTTAGGTGAAGAATTTACACTGATATTGGTGCATAAAGTCAACAACCAGACCAGCGGAGAATTGCAAGGCATCTTCTCCATGGCGTCTAATACCAATTCGAATAGTGACATTCATGAATTTGATGGCATTGCACTCACAACATCTACCATCGATAACCGAATTCAATTTAACCATGACACCATTGCAGAAGTGCCTCTTCAAAACAACATGGAAGAAGGCTATCAAATTACAAGTGTTCGATGGTCGAAGGGTTCTGTTGAACTGACAATTAATGGCATTAATGCTGCAACAGCAATTATGGATGACCATTTAATTAATTCTACCCTGTTTATGCTAGGCGCTCGAAGCGATGGTTCAACAGCATCGGCAACAGATGTAGCCGAGGTTCTTGTATTTAATGAAGCCCTTACGGAAAAACAGTCTACAGATCTATTACTTGGCCTTACTGAAAAATATGGTGTTGGTTTTGGTAATACCTCTCATGGTTTAATAGGTCATTATAAGCTTGATGAAACAACAGGTACCCTCGCTGCAGATGCCAGCGAAGAAGATAATGACGGCACATTAATTAATATGGACTTTGCCAGCCAGGCTACAGCAGGTCGATTTAATGGTGCTTTAGAGTTTTTACCAGATGCCGCTGCAAATACTGGTATAGACGTCGATACAATTACTGATACTCTGCCAGAATACACTTTAAGTGCTTGGATTAAAGCAAACACAACGAGTTCAACAAGCTCTGATGTGTTTAACCTTGATGACATGCGCGCCCTGCGTATAACCAACGCTGGTACATTACAACATGCAACCAACACAACAGTTGGCTGGGAAGTACACCATACCTATGACAACAACCTGCTTGATGACCAATGGCACCACATTGCAGTTTCATTTGATGGTTACCAGATGTCTCGCCTCTACTTGGATGGAGATCTCCTAGGTGAAATGCAAATGGGCGCTATCTCCCAAGCATTTGGATTAAACCGTAAAATTGGCCGCCATACCAGCGGTGGTACAGATCGCTTATTTATTGGCTTGATGGATGATGCTCGAATATACAACCGTGCACTTTCAGCTGCAGAAATGGCCGCTATTAGTGTCACCACTGCTTCAGTTTTACCTGTGTGTGGTAGCTCTACAGACATTGAGTTGACTTTCTCTGGTGATATTGATCCAGTGATGGCGACCAAAATCACTGAATTTGAAATAACACCATACGATGGTGGTGCTGCACTGACGATTACAAATGCACAGCTCGTTGGCACTAATAAGGTTCGACTCGCAGTGGATGGCTTAACAGCTGACACACTTTATAATGTGCGTGCATTTACAAGCAACACCAAGTTCTATCTGCCAGCAAGCCAAGGCCATCATGTAGACTGGACAACGTTCAGAAATCGCAATATGTCTGGCACTTATTTGCTTGGCCGAACTGACATGCTTTCCTTCAGTGTTGACACTGACCAACGTGAAGCACTTGTTGTGGATGGCGTGTTTGTTGCACCAGTGACAGGCAGCTATACATTTAAAACATTTATTGATAATACTGGCGAAGTCTGGCTTGATGGCAAGCGCATTACCAATGACAGTAATGATGCAATGAGTGACTCTTACACGAGTGATCCTATTGAGCTGACCGCAGGACAAAAAGTGCCTCTACGTGTGCTTGGTCAGTCTATTAATAATATAATTACTGACGATCTTTCAGTGGTTATTGCAACCGACCTGAACCAGGATGGCTCAATTTCAGCAGCCAACGAAATCATTAGCGGTCAACATTGGCAAAACTGTGCGGGCACAATAAGTGAAACCTATCATGAAATTGCACAAACAGTTGCAGTGTGTGATATGCCGTCGCAATTCCTTGCTTATTTCCGTGAAACACAAGCGCCTAGTCTTGCAGCAATGGAAAATGCCAGCAACTATGGTCTTATCAGTTCAAGCGGTGTCACAGTCAATGTAACAGCTGCGCAAGCCCTTTCCAAAACAGCAGTACTTATCACAACAGATGGCCTTATGAATGGCACTGGTTATGAACTAACAGCATTTGGCAATACTTTTAAGCTTGCAACATCACTCACAGATTCAAATAAACTTGTGGGCCAATATTTTGACCAAGATGAAGGTGCAGGCAAGCAAAAATGGTACAAAGATAAAGCCTTCACTGGTGCAAGCTCTGTTGCTGAAACTGCAGGCTTTGAAGTGAGCAGTATTTATGGCCAGGGTTCAGACTACTTTACTACTCGCTGGCAAGGGACATTTACTCCAGATCGAACTGATACTTATCATTTTAGATTTAAAGGATTAGATGATGGTGCTCGCGCATTTGTTAACGGTAAACTTGTGAATGCACAATGGGGTAACTCTGCTGACTACCACTATCGCACATCAGACATTGATCTTGTTGCAGGCCAGCATTATCCAATTCGCGTTGACTTCCTCGAAAATGCAGGCAGTGCCAATATAGAGGTCATGGTTGACCTTGATGATGATGGCCAAAGTGATGATGTTATTACAACTGATATGCTTCGTACATGTATGCCAGTATCAACTGTCAGTGATCTTGCACTTGTCAACCATTGGGCTCTTGATGAAAACACTGGCACAACAGTAAATGATTCTGTAGGCAATGATAACCTTACACTTCAAGGTGATTCAGACCTTGGCAATAAATCCATTGCGACAGGTATTAAAGGCCGTGCATTGAATTTTGATGGCTCAGATGACCGTTTATTAGATAATGATCCTGCTGTCTATGAAAATACAGATGTCACTTTAAGCGCTTGGATTAAATATGAAACAACAGCCAATGCGAATGCCTATATTTTATCAATGGGCAACAACCAGAACTTGCGATTAAATGGCCTTGCAAATCAGCCACCAACAATGGCGGCTGGCACACGTAGAAATGAAGATTCAAGCTGGTTCACTTCAGCAAGCGCTACAGCATTAGAAGCAAACCGTTGGTATCATGTTGCTTATCGATTCTATAAAGACTCTAATACTGTTGACCTTTTCTTAAATGGTGAGCTTGAAGCCCATTACCCGAATATTGAGGCATTTACACCACTCACACCCTATGACATTTCTATTGGTGCATCGCCATTTACCAATGAAGGCACAACATCTTACTTTGATGGCACCATTGATGACGTTAAATTCTTTAATCGAGCATTAGGTAATGATGAAGTTAAAGCCCTTGCTGGGCCAACATTAAACAGCGCCCTGCCTTTCTGTAATGGTACAGTGAATACACTTTTAACCTTTGATGGTAATTTAAGTGACTTTAATGCCAATATTACTGAGGAAGCTCTTTACAGCATTACTGACATTACTAATGGGCAACCAGTGACCATCCATCAAGCAACCCAGTATGGGCCAAAAGAATTAACATTGACACACAATGGTTTAACACCAGGTCATGAGTATTCAATTATGGCTTGGGGGCGCTCATTTACCTATATTTACCCAGAAAATAAAGGCTATTTCTTGCAAGGTAACTGGTTTGATCAACCAGACTCAAGTTCGTACTTTACGGGTACAACCTATTCAAGCCAGTATCAGGAAATTAACTTTAAGTCTTCCACGAACGAGCCTCTTCCAGGTGTAGGCAATGCTGAATTTAGTGGCCAGTTCACAGGATTATTTGTAGCGCCTCGTGCAGGTCAATATCAATTTAGACTCAATCATGCAGCAGGTGCACGAGTCTGGATTGGCGGTCGACTTGTTATCGATAACATGGATAACTTTGGTGAGACAGCCACTACATCTAATGTCCAAATTACTTTAGCTGAAGGTGAAGAAATACCTGTTCGGATCGACATGATTCAAGGCTATGGCCAATGGAATCTTGAATTCCGCACTCACATGTTAAGTGATTCAAGTTTTGATATTGTGCAAAGCCCAAGCTTTAAAAACTGTGCATGGCAAGGCACAAAAGAAATACAGCATGTGATTAGCTCATGTGGCATGGACACTGAAATAACGTTGTTCTTCAGTGAAGATCAATACGTGTACGAAGCCAACGATGAAACCCAATATCGTATTTTTGAAATGGATGGCACTGATCTTGGCACTGCAACAGCTGCCGCAGTTCAATCAAATCCAAAAGAAGTGCTTTTAACTGTACCAACATTAACTCGTGGTCAAGCCTACAAAGTCCAAGCTTTTGGTCAAACATTCTACTTTGCAATGCCAGCTCAAGATACAGTTGGTGGATCGCAACTCTTCTTTGACCAAATGACTGACGGCGAAAAAGTCAGCGCGAGCAATGGTGGTTTATGGACTGGCGATGCTGCGGTGAATACAGGTCTGCCATATTTCAATACTGATGGTCACTATATTGATAATACAGGTGCCGCCCCCCGCTCTGTACGCTGGACAGCCATGATGACACCTAGCGCATCTGGCACCTATGATTTTAACAGCCGCTCATCTGCAGGTGTTAAAGTTCAAGTTGGCCAAACGCAGGTTATCAACCATTGGGATGAGCATCTCCAGGCTTGGAACGATGACGATTTTGATACTGGCAGTATTGCGCTGACCAAAGATCAAGCAGTGCCTGTGACAATTGATCATTGGGATGCCGATGCAACAGGCCACCTACGTGTACAAATTGAAAAGCCGAGCGCAATAAATGCAGCACAGGCACAAATGGCATTTAGCACTTGTAAACCAACCGCAACTGCAAAAGCAGTAACACCAACCTATGCAGCACCAATTTGTGGCAGCGATACACAGCTATTGGTGATGTTTGCAGATGAGCTGCCTGCAGATGCAGAAACCCTTACCAATTACACCATTGATGCAGCAACAATTGCGAATGTTGAACTCTTGGATGGCAGTCAATCTGTTCTTATAACAACATCTTCATTAGCATCAGGTCAGACTTACAAGCTTAAAGCCTTTGGCAATGACATCTCATTCGTTGGTAGTGACACGATTGAAACAGGTCTTTATGGCAGCTACTTCAATCAAATGGCCAATGGTATAGCAAACGATGCTCATGATGTAATTGCAGCAAATACAAATGCAGCCTTTAATGGTGGAATCACAACTCGCCTCGATACCAGCATGAACTTTACCTGGGCTGGTAATGCTGTTCCTGTAACAGGGTTGAATGGTCAAGATTATTCTGTGCGCTGGCAGGGTTCAATTCAGCCAACACAATCTGGTTCTTACACATTTGCATCAAACTATAATGTCGAAGAAGAAATGCGCCTTTGGGTCAATAACACCCTCATCAGTGATGACCAAAAACCACTCAGTGATACAGCGATTACTTTAGAAGCAGGTCTTCGCTACCCTGTTCGTGTGGATTACATCGAGACAGGCACCAATACAACATCTAACGTAAACCTCCAATGGACACGTAATGCAGGCACATTTAATACACTTACAGGTACGGCTCTCAGTACATGTGCGAGCCCACTTGCAGCATTAAATAATGCCCGCTTAGCTCATACAAACTCAGTGTGCAATAGCGATAATAAAATAAGTCTTGTCTTTGAAAATACAATTCCGTCAGCTCTTGCCTCAGAACTAAGTAATTATGAAGTGTTACTTGCATCTGATAGTTCGACTATAGGTGTTACAGACGCTGAGATTCAAACAGACTCACGTGAAATTATCATTACTACAAGTACAAACCTCATTGCAGGCGAAACTTACAGAGTCAAAGCTTTTGACCGTCAGTTAAGTTACTTCCATGTACCAGTGAATACTGCAGGTGTTTATACAAGTTACTTTAATGGCCAAAATTATGCCGGAAAAGCAGGTATTAGCGTTATTAACGATGATTTACGTCGCTACTTTAACCAAAGCCCAGGCAATGGTGTCGCTCATGATGATATGTCAACACGCACACAAGGGTATTGGATTGCCCCTCAATCAGGCACATTAAAACTTCGTGCTGCATTTGATGATACTTTTGAGCCTTGGTTTAATGGCGTGCAATACGATATCGGCTATACAAATACAACTGTATTTACAAACCTCAGCGCTGAAATTAATGTTGTCGCAGGAAAGGCTTACCCAATTCGCTTTGACGTGAAAAATAATAGCTTCGACTATTACTACCAAGTGCAATACTCTATGGATAATGGTGTGACTTGGGAAGAAGCTGATATTGCAGATTTAGCCACATGTAAAGCAACAGTACCACAAGCTATGCCTACAGTTGTTGCTCCAGTCTGTGGTGTAAGCGATGAGCTCTTCGTGCAATACAATCAAGTGCCTGATACTGATGACGCCACAAATCTTGACCAGTACGTGCTTGAACGTGGTGGTAATACGGTGAACGTGACAAGCGCAACTGTAAACGCTGATGATCAACGCCAAGTGATATTAAAAACCGAAAATCGCCTTGAGAATACAGCCCATATTTTATCTGCATTTGGCCATAAAATCCCATTTGCTGAAGCTGAAATTCATGGCACAGGCCTTATGGGCAGTGTTTATCAGCAAACTGAATGGAAAAATGTCAGTGATGCATATGGTGACTTCCCTGACTATTTCTATAAAGGCTCATCAAGCATACGTTACGACAGTATTATTGATATCCCCAAAGCTGAGCTTGTTGCATTTAACAACCTCTTCTTTAGATGGAATGGCTTTATTCTACCAAACGAAACTGGTACACATGTACTGGATATGGTATCAGATGAGGCCTCTAAAATTTGGTTAGATGGCCAGCATATAATGAATGCTTGGGTTGGCAAAGGCCCTGAGGATGTGGTGGTTGCTGACCCTGTTAATCTCGTGAATGAACAGCCAGCAGCGCTATCAATTCAGTTCTTTGATGCGAAGTATGATGCAGAAGCTCATCTTAAATGGACAACACCATCTGATAGCAGCAATGGCTTAATTCCAGAAAATAATTTCTACACATGCTTCCCAACTGAAATATCAGAAACTGTGTCTGTCACTCCTATTTGTCGTCAAAACAATCAAGTACGAGTGTATTTTAAAGGTGAACTCCACTCTGCAAAACTTGATCATGTGCAGTCTTACCAAGTGTTTGATGAAAGCAATGCAGAAATTGAAGTAACAGATGTGACTATTGAAGCGGACCAAGGGGTTAACCTCACATTTGCTGAAGAGCTTGATCCAGAGCAAGTCTATACATTGCGAGCCTTTGGCCATAAATCAACTTTCAGCATCTACAAAAACAATAGCTATGGTTTAACTGGTCGTTATTACAACGCTATTGATGGCTACTTTAGAAATGGCTTTGCGTCGCAGCGCCTTGATACCCAAGTCATGCTGACAACAGACGGTCAAGTTAAGCCAGCCAGTATTACAGGTCAGAACTATTCAATCCGTTGGGATGGTAGCTTTAAGGCAACAGAAGCTGGCAACTATCGCCTCTACCTAGAACATAATGACGGTGCTCGCGTTTGGGCTAACGGCACGTTGATTCTTGATCAATGGCACGAAAACACAATCGTGGCACATCAATCAGATGTCTTAACACTTGAAGCAGAAGAGCAAGTTGCCATCCGTATTGAATACTATTCAAATGATGCTGATTATGCGATGAAACTGCAATGGATTTTACCTGGTGCGTCTGTGGCCAGCCCTATTCCAAGTGAAAGCCTCAGCACATGTATTGGTGACTTCCCTGAGTTACGCCACGTGACAACCTATTGCGGCACTTATGATCGCGTACTGCTTGAGCTCAACAATACTTTTGATGCGAAGCGTAACCTACTCGATACAAGCGATATTACTCTTGTTGAAACTGGAAACCCAGCAAACACAATTACCGTTGAGCGTTTAGTTGGTCTCTCTAACTCAATTTTAATGCGTACAGAATCACCAATGACTGGTGACACGCAATACACATTAACAGCACCAAAACTCAGCTCAGAATCAATTACCTTTATGATTCCTTCAACTGATCATGATGGATTATTTGAAGTGCTCTACACACAAGATGGTGTTGAAGAGGATTACTTTAAAGGTGAAATCCTGACAAATGTAGGTAAAAATATTGATATGCCTGCGACAGTTGCTGGTCCAAGTGGCTACAACACTACCGATATGACACTTGAAAGCGTAGGTTCAAACCATTACTCCGCTCGCTGGCATGGCTACCTTGTGCCAACAGAATCAGGTATCCATACGCTGCAAAGCACAACTGATGATGGCTTTAAACTCTGGCTTGGCGACACGCTTGTCATTGATAACTGGCATGCAGATGGTGCAGCACAAATATCTCGAACTCTTGATTTAACTGCCGGTGAACGCTATGCAATTCGTGCTGAATATTACGAAGCAACGGGTGAAGCAAGTTATAACCTTGCTTGGAAACAGCCAAGCGATACTGGCTACAACACCATTGCAGTGAATGACTTTAAAGCTTGCTCACAGCCACCTGATGATGCTGACTATCCAATGCAGTTATTAGATGTCACCGCATTTTGTGATGATCTACACAAACTTGAAGTGCGCTTTGCTGATGACGTCCCTGTTGACTTGTTATCACAACCAGAAGCCGTGACTGTCTATGCACTTGACGGAAATGGTGTTCAAGGTGAGCTCATTGCAACAGCAGCAACACTCACGCGTGATACGAATAACGCCAAACTCATTACCATTGAACTTGATACTGCTTTAACCCATAACGATCTTGTTAGACTTGTATTCTATGGTCAAGAATTCGACTTCGTTGTACCTGCTGCAGAACAAACAGGTTTAAACACACTCTTCTGGAACCAAAAAGATGCTGACGGCTATAAGCAAACAGCTGCAGCAAGCTACTTTACTGGTGCAATTTCCAAGCGTGTTTCAATACCACTGCTAAGTGATGCAGCACCTTCTGATGAAATCGGTGCAACACACTTTACCGCTCGTTATTCAGGTATATTCAATGTACCAACAGATGGTGATTATAAGTTCACAATGGTTGCTGAGGGCGGTGCACGACTTTGGGTTAACGGTAAGCGTGTGCTTAACACCTGGGTGTATGGTCAATCAGCAACAACTGCTGGCGACTATAACCGTGAAGAAAACTACACCATGACTGGCCTGACTCAAGGTCAGCAAGTGAGCATTCGTCTTGATTACCGTCGTGGCGGTGAAAACGGCTTACCACAATTGCTACGTCTCTTTGTTGAAAATATGACAACAGAAACTGGTGGTAGCAGTTATTCAAGCCAGTTCTCCACATGTAAGCTGTCACAACCAGAGCGTCGCCGTAAAGTCATGAGTGTGACAAATGTCTGCGAACCGACAAATGGTGGCGGTGTTACAGAATTATTAGTGAACTACAACCGTGCCCTCAATTCTGACGACTTAAATGACACTGCCTTTATGAACAGCTTCAAGCTGAACGGCACTGTTCAAACTGCAATGATCGACCCATACAACAACACTCGCATTCGTTTAACAACAAATGCATTAGCAGCTAATACACTCTACACACTAACAGCTGGTGGCGAAGAGCTTTACTTTATGCCTGCGATAGATGGTGTAAGCGGTCTTACTGGCATTTACTTCGATCAGATCGTTGACGGTGAAGTGAAAACACTCGCTGAGTTTGGGGATCAAACTGGTTCTTATTACAAGCAGACAGATGGCAATATTAATTTTGACTGGTCATCAAGTTTACTGGCCCCAACAGGCACTTATCAAAACTTTAGTGCACAATGGCAAGGGTATATTGTTGCACCTGCAACTGATACCTATTCATTTAGAACTCGTAGTAACGATGGTGTACGTGTGTGGGTTGGCGAGGCACTTGTTCTTGATAACTATGCACCTTCATTTAACACAAACTTAAATGCAGAAACTGGTGCACCAGTGAGTCTTGAGCAAGGCCGTCTCTACCCTGTTCGTGTTGATTTCCGTGCAGCTACAAAAACGGCTGAGCAGCTCCGTTTACAGTGGTCCCGTACAGGTGACCCTACTGTGGACATAGTGCCAACAGAAACATTTAAAACATGCTTACCAGCAGGAAATACAACTGATCGTTTCCAAAACTCTGATGTCGACTATTTCGGTATTGCACACGATGGATATGGTATCTATTGCTTACCAGAGCAAGACATTACTATTACAGCCTATGATGCTGGCGGTACTATGCTGCCAAGCTTTACAGGGACTATTCATCTTTCAACCTCAACAGGTAAAGGTATTTGGACAAGCCTTGGCTCTGGTGAAATCAGCAATAATGGCAATGACAATGGCGAAGCAACTTATACATTCAGCACAAGTGATTTAGGTGTTGCACGATTTAAACTTGATTATAAATCTGGTTTTGATGCTGCAAACTATGGCCCAAGAGTAAATATTAATGTGGTCTATGATGTGAATACTGCAATTACAGAGCTTAAGGGCAGCACACTAGACCAAGATATTCTCTTCTCACCAGAAGGCTTTACGATTGAATCTGCCACTGATAATACATTAGTCGCAGGAACTGATCGTGTGCTTAATATTACAGCTATTGGTCAAATACCTGAATCAAGCGCTTGTGAAGTTATTGAAACTTACAACGGCGCTAAATCACTCGAGTTTGGCTACCGTTACTACCCAACACAGAATCCTATTAGTGTTACTGAAGACAGAGAAGTCAACCCAACAATTGATGGCAATAGTCTATCAACTACAGATACACTGCCATTAAATATTAGTTTTAATAATGGCGAGGCAAATGTCACCCTTAAGTATAAAGATGTTGGTATTATTCAAGTCTTTGCAGAGGATCAAACTGACTCTATGCTCGAGCCAGGTCGTATTCTGACAGGTTCTACTGAATCAATAGTGGTACGTCCTGATCGCTTAGAAATACGAGGTCTCACTGAGGCTGAATCAGTTGATCGTAATGCTGCAGCCAACTTTATTGCAGGCACAAGCTTCCCTGTCTCTATAGCTGTACTTGATGCTGAAGGCGATGTTGTTCCATCATTTGCTGAGACTGAAGAAGACTTATCACTCACACATACCCTTGTTGCACCTGCAGATGGTGTTCCAGGCACATTAACTGGTGGCAATGCTGCAAGCTGGACTGAATCGTCCCCTGGTATTATGACAAGCCAAGTGGCTTGGAATGAGGTAGGCTTTATTTCACTGACAGCCCAGATGGATTCGTCCACTTATTTAGGTGTGTCTGGTCTTGGTAGTGAAGTTCTATCTGACAGCATGAATCAAGTTGGTCGATTTAAACCTGCAAGTTTAAGCATTGAGCCATCTGTATCAGGCATTATGCTGAGCGAAGACACCAACTGTGGTTTCGTTTATCAAACAAAACCAAATGGGACAACTGATGGTCAAAAACTCTTCTTTGACTCAACAGCCTACCCTGCAATTAAAATCTCAGGTTTAAGCAGCCAGCATACTGTCACGCACAACTATGCTCATGATGATTTCTGGGCACTTAACATGAATATGCGTGCCACTTATGATAATCAAACAAGTTCGCAAGCCACATTAAACCCTTTGAAAAACGCACCATCACTGGCAAGCCCAGAGCTGAATCGAACTTATGCGATTCAAGGTTATCGCGAATATGTATTTGATCAAGATACATTCACCTATGAAAAAGCAGGTACAACAGAAGTCTATGCTGATCTTCCGTTTACACCAGCCTTTACCATGAGCATTGCAGCAGTGCAATTAAGCGATCAAGACAATGTCATGTATGACACAAACGCTGATGGTATTGCAGATGCCTTTACAGGCTTTGATGCAATCAATAATGGCCCAGAAGTAAGATATGGTCGTGTCGTTGGTGATCACATTACTGCATCGGGCTTAGAGCCGATGAATATCACCCTGACGGCTCAATACTGGAAAGAACAAAGCAGCATTCAAGGTTTTGCAGTTAATACGCAACATCATACAAACGGTACTTGCAACTTCCCTGTGACAGTGAGCTATTACACAAGTACAAACAACCTTGAAAACCAAGGCAGCATTGCAGCGAGTGAAGTTGGCTTTACGGCACCAACCCCATGGGTGGAAGGCATGTCTAACTTTAATGTCGTTGACCCTACAGATACAACTCAAGGCCCAGGAGATGATTTAAATGGCCGAGTTCCTATGACTATAAACGTGCCAGACTACCTCCAGTACGACTTTAATGGCGACGGCACTTACGATAACCCGAAAGCTTCAGCGACTATTGGTAAAAATAATTCGAATATTATTTTCCAACGCCAAGGCTATCGATAAAGAGAGATTAAATTGAACAAAAAAACCTTGGCTGCGCCAAGGTTTTTTTATGAAGAGCTTACAGCTTCTTCCATGTTTTTTGATCGAGTTTTTTGAATAATAAAATATTGCGCAACAAATAGAGGTATAGCAATAACCACTGAAGTAGCTACGATATCTTCGACTGTATGGAAGTCCATAAAAAGCATACCAACAACATAAAAACAAAATAGAATCATTAACACTTCGACCCATTGTTTTACAGAGCATATAGTCATCGACACTGCAATTGCAAAGGCAGTATGCGTACTATAATCCAAGCCAAAAGACGCCCAAAGCTGGACATGTTTGTCGAGAAAAAACATGCCATAAACGTAACCAAAACTGACAGCAAACATCGAACAAATTCGAATCACTTTATGAGTTTGGCGCAATAAGGCTTTACGTATACAAATAACAATACTTATTACAAATAAAATAGGGTTATAAGAATCAAGCAACCCATCAATAAAACTATATTCGGTCATCAAAGCTCCTTGTCAACACTCCTTGGAAAACACTTAAAGTTCTGATGATATTTATTAAACAGTTCAATTTTTAACCTTTTATGCTTACTTCAAGATGTCCAATTTATTAAAGAAATGTGCACTATAACTCATTTTTTGTACTGTTCATTATTTGGACCTTAATTAAGCGTTTTTTACTCAAATAATGTATTTTTTTTAACCTTATAGCTCTTTAGCTATTTGCATTTTTCATGACTTTATCTGCAATAATTAATAGCCTTATAAGACAAATCAATAAAGATTAAATCTATTTTTAAACAGATAAATTGTTCGAAGTCTTTGAAACAATTATTTGTTTGAAACCTATTAAACCTTTTTAATCAAAAGCTATTATTTCAAGTATTTTTAAATTAAAATAAAACATAATTTAACCAAATAAATAGAATCCTTATGTCATCAGCACTAACACATTCAAACACACTTATCATTGACTCTCACTGTCACTTTGACCTTGTAATACAAGCGTTAAAAGAGCTACCAGAAACCCTTTTAAAAAAGGCTCAAAGCCACAATATAAATATTATTATCGTACCCGGCCTTGATCCGAATCAATGGAAGACGGTCATAGCATTAGCTGAAAAACACAATGAAATTTACTTTGCAGCTGGGTTACACCCATGGTGGATCGACAAACAAGTAAATTTAAAAGATTTACGGGTTCAAATAAGCACGCAATTAAATCACCCTAAATGCATTGCTATTGGAGAATGTGGGCTTGATGCTTTTATAGATACAGACATGGCACTACAAGAAAGAATACTCGAAGTACATTTAGACCTCGCACAACAATTTAAGAAGCCAATTATTTTACACTCCAGAAAAACTGACCATCTATTGCAACGGCTTTTAAAAAATCACCCATTAAAAGCAGGTGGTGTTTTACATGCTTTTTCAGGACATCCTGATATCGCCCTGCAATTTATAAAACAAGGTTTACACCTTGGTATTGGCGGCACAATTACCTACCCTCGTGCACGCAAAACAATTCAAGCCTGTGAAAAAATTGATCTTAAGCATCTTATTCTCGAAACTGATGCGCCAGACATGCCAATTAAAGGCTTTCAAGGGCAAACAAACACACCAGAACAAATCGTCCATGTAGCACAAGCCCTTGCAGACATAAAACAAGTACCACTTGATGAAGTCATAACGAAGACGACACAGAACGCGTTATGCCTTTTTAATCTAAAAGATCATATGATCTAAATTGAACTATCAACAAGAATTGATGATCAATACAAATACGTACATGTTAAGCAAAAGGTTATGAAAAGGATCATCCATTGAAAGTTATTACCTCCCTTGTTGCACTATCACTGCTTGGCTTAAGCCAACTCGCTTTGGCAGATTCAATGCTGATCTACAATTACCGTTTTGCAGAAGGGGCGCATGGTTGGTCCGCAGACTTTGCTGACTATCCAGCTGGGGAAGAAGAGTTCTATGAACTCTATGCAGGCATTGAAAAGCTACCATCCTATTTTGATAAACAAAGGCTCGCTTTTTTATTATCTGGCAATAACCATAGTGCTGATTTATGCATGTTTCTTCGAAAAAAAGTCACAAAACTAAAACCAAATACAAAATACAAAGCCTTTTTTCAAACAACAATTGCATCAAATGCGACAAGTGATAGCTTTGGTATTGGTGGTAGCCCGGCAACAAGTGTATTTCTCAAAGCTGGTGCCTCAGTGGTACGACCAACAGCGGCCCTTAATGGCAACCGTCGTTTGAATATTGATAAGGGCAATCAATCCTCAGAAGGCAATGATGCTATTGTTCTAGGCCATATTGGTGTTGATAATGCTTTTAACCCGAAAAAATACATGATCAAAACCCTTAGCAATTCGGAACCTTTCTACATCCAAAGTGATAATGACGGTAATGCTTGGTTATTTGTAGGTATTGACTCTGGCTATGAAGCCACAACCAGTGTTTTTATTAAACGAGTTAAAGCGTCCTTTGTCGAGGCAAACGAATAGACAATTCTATGGTATATTTCTTATTCTCTCTTCAACTGATATTGAAGGCTATTTCACTGAGAGGATAGACCTGGTGCCTGAAACTACTTTTAATCCACATGAATTTAAAGCGCAATTCCCAATTTTCGACCAAGCAGAAAATGAAAAGCTCATTTATGTCGATAATGCTGCAACCACGCAAAAGCCACAAGCTGTTATAGATCGCCTCACCCACTTTTATCTCTATGAAAATGCAAATGCGCACCGTGCAAGTCATCGTCTTGCACGAGCTGCAACAGACGCTATTGAAAACAGCCGAAAAATTATTGCTGGCTTTATTAATGCCAATGATCGAGATATTGTCTTTTGCCGTGGTACAACCGAAGGCTTCAACCTACTAGCCAATGGCCTTGCAAGCCAATGCCATGCTCAAGAAGAAATCATTATTACTTCAGCTGAACATCATGCCAATATTTTGCCTTGGCGCCGCCTTGCAGAGCAACGCAATATGAAAATACGCTTGGTGCCAGATATTGATGGTATTCCAGACTTATCGCAACTTGCATCAATGCTGTCTGACAACACTCGCATTGTGAGCTTCACCATGGCTTCAAATGTGCTCGGCTGCAAGCTCAACTTGGAGTCCGTTGCACAGCTTCTTAAAGATCACCCCTGCTTTTACGTGATTGATGCAGCGCAAGGTTTAGGCCATTGCCCAATCGATGTGGACAAGCTTGGTTGTGACTTCCTCGTTGCCTCTGCTCATAAAGCTTATGGGCCATTAGGTGCTGGCTTTGTCTATGGCAAACAAAAAGTATTAAGCACACTTGACCCATATTTACTTGGCGGTGAAATGGTTAAAAGTGTAACTCTTGACGCAGCTGAATTTAATAAAGCGCCTGGTCGATTCGAAGCAGGCACAATGCAGCTTGCTTCCATAGCAGGCTTTGGTGCTGCCATTGAATTTTTAAGCCAGCAGGACCGTGAAGGCATGCATGCTCATGAAGTTCGGCTGATTCAACATATCCACAAAGAATTAAGTAGCCTCCCTGCTATTCAATTAATTTCTAAACCTGAGAACAACCTTGGGATATGCACCTTTAATATTAAGAGCGACGTGATAGAAGCTACATCTGGTGATTTAGCCCAGTGGCTTGATGAGCATGATATTGCTGTACGAGTTGGTTATCATTGCGCACAACCACTCTATGAAAGCCGTGCACTGCAACAAGGGCTTCGTATTTCTGTTGCTGGCTACAATACCTTTGAAGATTGCGACAAAGTGGTTCGAGTTATACGCGAATGGATCGATAATATTGAAGAATCAAAAACCACCACTACCCCTTGCTCTAACTCAATATTAGAATCACTGCAAAATGCAAAAAATTGGCAGGCACGCTATAAAATGCTGATGGAATTTGGCCAAGAAGAACGTGATGAATCCATTCAAGCAGATGACAATATTATCCACGGTTGTGAAGCTAAAACGTGGCTTGCAGGCTCGCAAGTGGACGGCAAATACCAATTTATTACAGACAGCGAAAGCCGTATTATTCGAGGTTTGGGTGTGCTGATGAAGCACTGGTTTAATGGCAAAGATGCAGACTTTATTCAAAATTTCGACTGGGAAACAGAATGCCAAAAGCTAGGGCTAACCCGCCATCTTTCAGCATCCCGAAATAATGGCTTTAGAGCTATGATTCTGACGGCGCAGTGTTCAGTCGTTCCCACTTCATCAGATAGCGAGTAATGGCACGACTCGCTGCTGTAAAACCAAAGGTGCCAGTCACCATAGTGGCTGAGCCAAAACCACCTGTGCAATCAAGCCTTACACCATCTTGTAGGGCTTGCTTCTGTGTACAAACCTGTCCATCTGGCTTTGGATAGACCATGGCTTCTGTTGAATAGATAGCGTCAACTCGAAACTTGCGGTTTTTATCTTTTGACAGATTATGATTTTTGTAGAGGTCTCGACGGATCTTCGACAACATAGGGTCATACTCAGTACGCGCCAAATCACCCCAAGTCACCGCAGTTGGATCTTGCTTACCGCCCGCAGAACCAACCGTCACAATACCAATCTTGCGAGCCATACAGTAGGCAATTAAGCCTGACTTGGTATGAGCCATATCCATGGAATCAATGACCATGTCGTAGTCCGGCGTTACGATAGTTGGAATATTGTCAGTTGAAATAAAGTCTTCAATCAGATTCACTTTAATTTCTGGATTAATAAGCTTAAGGCGTTCAGATGTTGCTTCAATCTTACTGCGACCAATATTAGTTTGTAGGGCATGCAGCTGGCGGTTTGTATTTGTGATACAGACATCGTCCATATCAATAAGGGTTAACTCACCAACACCTGTACGTGCAAGCGCTTCTGCAGCCCAAGTACCAACACCGCCGATACCAATAATCATAAAGTGGGCATCTGCTAAGGCATGCAGCGCACGAGTTCCATATAAACGGCCGATGCCAGAAAAGCGATCAAGCCAAGCACTACTTAATTCTTTCATTCTGCTTTCTCTTCTGGGTGTACTTTTAAAACGACTTTTGCATTTTGTGGAACGCACCAGAGACCACCGTTATTATCAAGCACGCCCCCTTCCCACTTTTCAAAACCATCTTTGGTAGATTCATCAATCTCAAGGACGTTAACTTCATCATTCCAGCAGTCAATTTGCAGAAGGCCATCGGCATTACAAGGAATACCATAAATATGACCATCACGGGCTTTGTAGCCGTTCTGCCATTTGTTATGCATCGCAAAAGATGGGCCTATATGCTTTACTGTGTCATTTTCAGTATCAATCTTGAGAACACGGTCTGCATCTGATGGAATGCAGTAAATCATGCCGTTATCACCAAGGCATGAGCCACCGTACTTATACTTACCTTTTGGGCGATACAAACCAGGGTCTATCTCATCCCCAATAAGGGTTGTCGTCATATTTTCTGGATCAATTTTCAGCACTTGCTTAGCATGAGATGGTACCGCATAAAAAATGCCTTTTTTATCCTTAACACCACCATGCCATTGATAATCACCTTTTGGATAATCACCAAATAAAGTCACTTCACCACCCTTTGAAGGATCGATTTTTAAGACTTGATCGGCACAGTTCGGCACGCCATAAATACAGCCATTAGAGTCTTTAAAACCACCATACCACTGCAGACGCTGCTCAAACACTGGGCCAATAAATTCGTAATCACCTGTATTGGTGTCAATTTTAAGCACTTGCTTGGCATTACAAGGAATACAGTAGATGCACTCATCTATGTCAGAGTACATTGCGCCATGCCACTTCCATTTTTCAGAACCAACATCACCATAAACCCTGACTTCATCAGTGGTCGGATCGATCATCAGCATTTGGGAAGCGCAGGAAGGAATAGAGAAAAGACGGCCGTTGTTTGGGCAGTAAACAGCTCGTAACCACTTGAACTTACCTGGTAGCTCTGGACCAATTAAGCTTACTTCGTCAGTTTCAGGGTTAATTTTAAGTACACGTTGTGCAGACCCTGGCACACAATAAAGATCGCCAGTTTTGACGCAAAGCTCGCCACCGAGGTAGCGGTCTCGACCTGGTAAACGAGGTTCTATCACTTGTGTATAAGCAGGCTTAACTGGAGCGCTCATTTTGAAATCCTTGTATGCATATCAAATGTGAGCGCTATAGTATCAAATTAAGTGTGCTGAGTGAAGAATGATGCAACGCTCTTAACAGTTAGAAGTCTTGCAATAACACCCTAGGCATTATTGTAGTTATTTCGGGCATTTGCACCAAAAATTTCAGCCTTAAATAAATCAAACTGATTATTCTTAATCATCGTTAACAGCATACGTGTGTTGACATCTACATCATTAAAACAAGTATGTGCATTGTAAATCGCATCTGTAGATGCCATATGCCCATCCAACTTAAATGTAATTGGATGGAAGTCGCCATTGAAGCTTGCAGCACCCGTAAAGTTTCGGGATGCATTCTTTAACTCTTCATCTGTTGCTTCGTTTAAAGCTCGTTTAAACCAGTTTTGCACTTGTTGCTCTGGCGTAACACCTTGAGAAAGGTTGCCACCAAAGCCAAATAAATTCTTAAAATAGTCTCTCTTGCGTGTTTTAAGACGGAAAGGTATTTCAAATTGAGACTTATTAAATTCTTTCTTAAGGTCTAAAGGGCCACCAATATGTGTTCTAAGAGTCTCAAAATCATCAGCATCTCGAGGTTGTGTTGCTCGGAAACCAGCCGCAATATCTAAATATGGCTTAGCATTATCTTTCACATAATCAGCGAGTTCATCTATGGGTAAATCCTGTAATTCATCAGCTTTATAGAGAGTTGGGTCTAAACTTGTGAGTATTTGAATAAAATTATTTTTATTCTGCCTTTCAAGAGATTCATCCACGGATAATGTCGCATGGCTCAGGTATTCATCCGCATTAAAAAGTTTTCTGTAAAAACCTTCATCTAAGTCATGACCAACGCCACAATCTAATTGTGAAATTCGGCCTAAAATCAGACCAAAATCCTTTGCATCACCAGGATTCATATTAAGATTAAACTCGTAACTTCCATCATCTTTTTTCTTAAAAACACCGCCTTCTTGATTAAGAAGTTGTTTATAGGCGCGATCAAAAGCTTGATTGGAAGGGCCGCCTTGATCAATACCAGCCTCATTTACGTAATGAACTTTTAACTCACGCTGAGGGTTTCGACGAAGCTTTGGCAATAGCCCAGCTGCTTCATTCTCATGGCTTAATACAACTCGAGGGTTGCCTGTAGAAAACTGGCGGTTAATATCCCCTGTGGATCGAGTACGAGTATGATTGCGTCTTAGGCTTCTTTGCGGACTTGGTATTTGCGCTGCTTGAGGTGCAGGCTCAGGGCTCTGTCGTCTTTGCTGCACGTCTGTATTTCGGTAAAAATCTCTTGCAAAGGAACTCATACGGTTCACTCCAGCACCTTGAAATGGGTTGCCATCAATAGAGTGAGCACGCATTGTACGCTGTCGAGTTGGTGTATATGAACGTGGCGATAAGAATTCTTGGTTTGATCGTGCTGATTCTTGCTGCACGTACTGCTGTAATTCTCGCTGATCTAATCTGTTATTAGTACCTTGCTGGGTTGCCTCTTGCTCAAGCTCTTGATGAATTTGCGAACGTAACTCAGCATCAGTCATACGACTTGAAACAGAAGACTCTCTTGATGGTGTTGTGCTTTGTTCATGTTCATATCGACCACCGTATTGATTTGGGTCAGGCAGTACAGCATCTTCTGGATATGGCGCATTCGACTGATCAAAAGGCGTTGTTGGTTGAGGTCTTTGACTGCCAATTCTAAGACACTCAGGCACCTCATGATAGGCTAACGTACCAACAGAAGAATCCTCTTCGAGTACATCATCTTCCGGCTCAGGGTCTGGATTCATAATGACCCATTGGCGTCTTGGCGTCACTTCAGCGGCCTGTAACTCAGTCGCTTGATGTAAAGGAAGGCGTGGCTCTACAACTCTTGGCACTGTCACAGTCAACTCAGGCTCAACAGGGATCACAGACGATAAAAAATCTGTCGAAACTGGTCTTTCATGAATTGAGTAAGTATTAACAGTTGTAGCAACTGGCACTCTAAAAGCATTTGAGCGACTTAAACCTTGAGACTGAAATAAAGGGCTATTAAAAAAACTAGCACCAGTGTGCGTTGGAGATATATTTGGTGTAGTAAAACCAACAGATGTAGATATGACAGACATAATAATATTCTTCTTTTAAGGCAGCTTCATATTCAATCGGACTGCAAATATTTTTATGCCATCATACCTTTTCAAGAGCAAAAGCACTATACAAAAAGTTATAATCCAAAATAAAAAATGCAAATAAGTACAAAATATAGACTAAACAGTCAAGCGTTCTACCAGAGGTTAAGCCTGATCGAAGCTGGAACTTGCACTAAACATCAGTGATTTAAACGCATCAAATTCATTATTACGGATGAAGCGCATTACCACTGGCGTATTCACTTCAACAGTATTAAAACATGTGCTTGCCTTGAGCATTGAATCTGGGTTCCAGGCATAGCTATCAGCACGCATGTTAAAAATCACTGGCCTTGTCACTGGATTGAAACTTGCACCACCAGTAAATTGACGAGATGCATTTTTCAGATCAGCCTCACTTGCCTCATCAAATGCTCGCTTCATCCAATTGGTTACCGCTTCTTCAGCATTTGTGATTCGTGGCCCTGGTGGCTGTGCAACTTTCAGACCAAACAAGCGTTTCACAAAATCACGTTTACGCTTAACCTTTGGCTGTTCAACTCGCATGCGATCGATAGTTTCAAAACGACTTGAATCACGTAATGCACCACGTAAGTTTAATGGGCCACCAATTTGCTCCATAAGAGCTTCATGTGTCGACATCATTCGTGGTCGAACAGCATTAAAACCCAAAGCAATTTCTATAAAAGTCTTAGCACTGCCATTAACGTAAGATGACAAATCATCTGTCGACATATCATTCAGCATTTCGCGACTCGCTGCTGAACCAAAAGTACTTGGGTCAAAAGTTGTCAGAAGATTGATCAATGATGTTTTATTTGCATTCGACAAGAGTGCATCAGCGTTCTCTGCGCCATCTTGAGCTAAAGGCAATACCACGTGAAGTTTCTTAAAGAAGTCTTCACCTAAATCATGACCAACTCCATTATCAAGCTTGGCAATACGACCAAGAATTAAACCAAAGTCTTTTGCATCTTGAGATGATGCACTTTCATTAAGCTCAAACTCTTGATGCTCATTTTTAGTAAAGAGGCCATCTTCTTTATTTAAGAGTTGGTTATAGGCCTTATCGAATGCTTGACGAGTTAATCCACCAGCATCAGCACCTATTTCACCAGCATAACGGATGTATAAACCCTGTTGCGGCGTTCGACGAAGGGTTCTTAGCAGGCTGCTAGCCTCATGACCATGATTAAGCGTTAAGCTGACTTGATCAAATGAATTATTTCTTTGTATTGCGCCTGTTGAGTACATGCGTGAGTGATTACGGCGCACGCTTCCTGAAGATAAACCAGTCCCATATTGAGAATCAGCATGCATATAAGCATCTCGAGCAAATGAACCAACACGAGTCAACCCATTTGGCTGTGGAGACTGGATAGACATTGCTCTTTGCTGGGCTTGGGCTTGCTCTTCAGCGACCTGTCGCTGAAATAAATCTCTTAATTCGCTAGCACCCAAACTTTGCTCAGGCTGGTTTTGCATGCGCTCAGCTTCGTCAGTCTGACGAATATGGTCACGTAGATCACTAGCACCTATAAATTGTCGACGTGAAACGGGGTTGGCAGGTTGCTGAAATGAATCAAAGTGCGGCATCATCGATGACCAAGCATTAATATCATCAACATGTAATGTTGCCGATTCTAAGCTTTGATTTGAATAAGGCTCATTTTGCTGTAAATGCTCATATTCACCACCAAACTCAAGTGGGTCTGGCATTACAAGATCGTTATCGAAGCTATTATGAGCCGCTGATCCAAATAAATTTGCGCTAGTAAACTCATCAGACGAATCACCATATGAGCTAATAGGTAATGTATCAACATATGTATTTGAAAAATACGGGGTTGCATATGAGTTTTGATCGAGACGTGGGGTTTCTACAATCAGTTCTTCATCGATAGTATCAGCAGCAAAATTTGTGTATTCGTTAGAATCCCAGCCCCAATTGCGATTAAGAGTTGCTGTCATTCTTGGCGCACGGCTTGCAGATGAATCTGAACGACTCAGCCCTGATGTAAAAACAGGCTCATGCAACATATCAAGTGGATTTGCTGACGCAAGATATTGATGAGATTGATACTCGTGCATTTGTTGTTGAGAGTATACCTGTGCTATTGGCGCATTTTCGGCGGTATTGCTGCTTAAGCCATGACCATGAAAGCTTGGGCTGTTAAAAAAGCTTGGACCTGAATAGGTTGGCGAAATATTTGGAGAACCAAAACTAACTGCATTTATAGCTGGCATAACACTCTTCTTCTATTATTAAGACTCTCAACACTGAGACTTTTAATGCATAGTACGACCTTATGACATTAATAACCAGCAGTCTTTACACCTTTTTACATCTATAGCAAAACTCAAGATCAGTTTATTCCACATATCAATACATTAGACTCTTCCCTATCCTGGACACCCATACCATCTCTATCTAGGACACCCATACAAAGGATCTATCTAGGACACCCATACAAAAATTGATTGGGTGTCCTAAATAATAATATGGGTGTCCTAGATAAAGATTAACAAGCACAAGATTAATAAGGACAGTCATTGTTAAATTAGGATGGGTGTCCACAATAATAAAGGCAGCTCATATAAAAAAGGACACTCACTGTTGCACTAGTGAGTGTCCTTCGAAAAAGAGTTCATCAGCATTATTAAGATCTTTAAGATACCTTTATTTGAGCAGCAGACTTATAAGCACTAAAGGCAGGTATACAGCCAACAATAAGAGTGCTCACAAAAATAACACCTAAGATAACACCGCTTTGGAGCGTTAGAATTTGTGATGTTAAGTGCAAACCATATTCTGCTGTCAGGGATGAGGACAACAAAGCAAGGACGCCCACTAGAGCACCAGCAGCAATGGCCATTGCTAATAGCGTAATCAACAGTGACTCCAACTGAATTAACCTAAATATCATGAATGGCGATGCACCAAGCATGCGTAGAATCTTAAGCTCATGGCGTCGCTCTCTTAGTGATGAGAGCATCATGGCCGCCATACCGAGCAAAGAAGAGAATAGAATCAACCCAGAAATTAAACGAAGCACAGACTCCACTTGAGACATCATTTGCCATAGTTCGCTCAAGGCAACGCCTGGCAGAACAGCAGCCAGTGGCTCATAAGTGTCTTCATTAATATCACGCTGCAAGCCAAAGATCTTAATACGAGACTTTAACCCCACAAGCATTGCAGTAATACTTGAAGGCTCTAGCTTATCGGGGCTTATTCCATGCCCTTGATGAATTGCCTCAAGGGCTTGCAAACTGACGTGGAGTGCTTGATCAACAGGCGTACCAGTTGGCTCAAGAATGCCACTCACAGTAAATGGATTATTTTTATGCTTGGTGAAACTGGTTTCTGCTAAACCATGAGTCAATATAACCTTGTCGCCAAGCTTATACCCAAGCTGGCTTGCAACACTCGCACCCAAAACCACATCATACAAATGATCAAAAGGTTTTCCATCACTGAGTTTTAGATGTTGTTTTTGACCGTACTGATAAAAATCAAAATAGTCTTGCGTTGTGCCAATGACTTTAAAACCCTTGTGGGAATCGCCAAGGGATATTGGCACAGTCCAAGCGACATCTGGATTATCTGCAATACGATTATAGGATTTCCAGCTTATATTGCTGGTTGGCGTGCCAACTCGGAAGATTGAATATAAAAGTAAATTTATATTGCCTGTTTTTGCACCGACTAAAAGATCAACCTGTGAAATAGTTGACTTAAAGCTATCACGGGCCTGGTGTCGAATATGCTCAACACCGAGTAAAACAAAAATACTAATTGTCATCGCCAAGAGTGTCAAAATAACAGAGCCACGGCGGCTTTTTAAGCTTTGAATTGCAATTTTAAAAAACATACTTTGACCTACACAACCGCAGTGGCTTTAAGTTGGTTTAGAGAGACTTGATGTTGAAAATATGATGCAAGACTTTGGTCATGGCTAACAAAAACCACTGTCATACTATGCTCTTTCGCCATTGATAACATAAGCTGAATAAACGCATCTCTATTATCAGCATCCAAAGATGAGGTAGGTTCATCTGCAATCAGGATTTCTGGCTTATGAACTAAAGCACGAGCGATCGCAACGCGCTGTTGTTGACCAATACTTAAATGCTGCGCTTCGCGGTGCCAGCAATTTTCTGGAATTTGCAATGATTGCAAAAGTGTTGCGGCACGCTCTAAATCGTTTATATAGCGCCCAGAAAAAAAGCAGGATAAATGCACATTATCCATAACACTTAATGATGGAATTAAATTAAAGTTTTGAAAAACATAACCTATATGCTTGGCACGAAAACGATCTCGTTCTCGTGACTTCATTTGATCTAATCGTTCCCCAAGGATTTGTATGCTGCCAGACTGAGGTACGATAACACCAGTGATCAAATTAAGCAGTGTTGATTTTCCTGAACCGGAGGGACCGTGCAAAAAAACTGTATCCCCTTTTTCGATATCCCACTGCGGAATATGCAATATATCGGCGTTTTTCGAATATGAAAACGAAAGTTGGTTTATTGAAATACTCATTATGGTTCCGTCTATTTCATAAAGATAAATGATCAATATGGCATAAAAGATTGATTATGTCCTCAGAAAACTCTATTTTGAAAAGATAAAATAAAGTCATTGCCACTCGTCTTTTTTAAGAGTTTGACTGATGAGAGTTTGTTCACAGCAAAGGCATACCATCACAACTGCATGCATGATACATTACATCAACCCAATGTAAAGATCATTAATCGTAAGAAAATCGTAAAGAGGCTCGCGTGAAATTCTTAACCATAAAAAACATCGCACAATGCAGCCTTATTGCTTGTGCTCTCGTGACACTACAGGGATGCTCCAACGAAAAGAGTGAAACTCAAGCAGAGGAAACCCTTGAATATCAGACAATTGAGTGGACGGATCTCATGCCACTTGATGATCTCCAAGCTTTAATGACACCACCAGAGTATTTAAATAATGTTCAAGATGGTAGCGATGAAGATCAAATTGCGGGACAACTGAGTAACTCAACAACAGCATCTGATGACCCGTATCAAAAAGCACTCACATCACGCAATATTGTCGAAAGCATGAATGGCAGAGCGATTAAGGTGCCAGGGTTTATTGTGCCACTTGAATTTAACGAAGAACAGAAAGTCACGGAATTCTTCTTAGTGCCTTACTTCGGTGCCTGTATTCACGTACCACCACCACCGCCAAACCAAATTATATTTGTAAAGGCTGAAAATGGCATTGAACAGCAAGAGCTTTATGAACCTTTCTGGCTTGAGGGTGTTGTTAAAACAGAGGTGTCTGAACGTGAACTTGGTACAAGCGCTTACACGATGGAGCTTCACACACTTAAACCCTACGAAGAATCACCAGTTGAAGAAGATGTGGATCCAAATGATCCACGTAATGATACAACTGAAGATTTTGATATTGATTAAACCTTTTCACGAAGAGTAAAAAGTTTCATTACCATTTACTCTTCTACCGATGTATCTTCATGTGAAAAAGAGACAAGTAATGTGGCCGCATTAACACTGGCTTCTCCTGCGGCCGAATCTGTAACCCATTCCACATTAATACTTTCAAGTATTGGAAATACATTCACAATAGGCATTGAGATTGAAGTAAGCGCAGAGGCATCATTACAAACAAAGTCATATCGAGCATGGACATCGCTATGAGGCTTATCATTTGTCAGGCTTGAGAAATCCAACTCTACATTAACGCTGTTACATAAAGAGCCTTGAAAATCAAACAGTGGCGCAACATTCCCTAATACTTGCTGGGCTCTACGAAACTCTTTTAAATCCTTTGGTGTAGAGACGCGATGCTCAAAGCCAAGAATGTTATATAATGGCGATTGCATGGAGATCACCACCGTGTTTTCTGCCACAGCAATTCTTGCATGTGCTGTGCCATGTACATGCGGGATATCTAGATGCTCAGGCTCGGAATTAGCCAGCAAAGGCGAATTAAACGCCATCATAAGAGCACAGATCAACATCTTCGATTTTAGGTTCACCTTGAGTTCTCTCCTATAAGCATTTTTGTTATAGTATCACTTCATTCAAAAAAGTTGAATTTAATTCACTTTAATCTTCTAAATACTAGCCTAACATGACTTATTCTTATTGAATTGGCGGTGTAAAATCTGAATAACAACAGCAGAAATAAGATATAAGCAGTAAAAACTCCCCCCGTAACCAAATCCTACGCCAGCATCAAGACCACGAGCAATAAACGCCATTGAGAAGAAAGCCACTATCAAGCTTACAACTAAAGCGCCTAGGTGATGCCAAATATGTAAATGCCATGTTTCATTAAAATAAGCTCGCCACCAATGGCAATTACGAGTCTCTGTAGCAGCACAAGCTTGTCCTGCATAAACAGTATCAAAGTGTGTTAGTGTTGCTTTAACACCTCTCGCCAAGTCAAAAAAACCAGCTGTTCGTAATACCCAGTTTGGTATACGTCTATGCATAAGTGCTGCCGTACGCTTTGATTTAGAAAAAAGGTGATAAAAACGAAAATGAATTGAATCGGATTGTGCCATTTTGAGTTCATACTCAATCCAAATGCGTTCAAGCAAATCTTCAAACAACTGATCACGTGATTTTTCTGGATCATGATTATACCAATCAAACTCTTGAGCAGCCGCCATAAACACCAGCGCTGGAAAAGGGGTTTCAGCTGGCCAAGCCATGCCTATATATCGCATAGCATCTTCTATTTCAAGACGAATAAAAATATCCTGCTCTTGCAGCATTCTCGCTTTAAAAGCGGTAGCTTGAGCAGAAAAAGTGTCTTGCTGGAAAACCTCATTGAGCAATGAAGCTGTCATTTTCTGTGCTGAAATTGGGGACTGGTCATGTTGCTCATGTGGATGCCAATGCTTAGCCTGTTCGAATGCCTCACGAAGCTCTTGATAAGCAAATGGGTCCTCATCTGGTCGCGTTATTTTGAGCTTAGCAGCATAGGCTTTTTTAATAAGAGCTTGATCTTGAGTTGCATCTATCCCTAACACTGCCCAGCAATTCATGCCTTCCCCTCTGATCATTACACTTTTAAAGCTGCTTCAACTTCATCAAGAAACGCTTTTATCGCCGCTGCAGCTTCTTTAATTTCTTCATGATGCTGACGGTTGAGTATAGCCTCAAAGAAAGAAAGCTTTTCACCGATTTCCTCACGAATATCGCCAAGGGCTTCTTCATAAAGTCGAGCGCCGCGCATCATAATATAGGTATTTTCGAGCTGTTCTCTAGGGTGTATTTTAAGACTTGATAAACTGGCTAATCGAGCTTGAATTTCGTCATTACTCATGACTGAATTTCCCTGAACAATTAATTGCTCATGAATATCAGTATTCCAAACTTTGGCATCAACTTCTAAAAGGCCGTTAATGTCATAAGTAAATCGAATTTCAACTTTAACTTCTCCGGCTGGCTTTGGTGGGATCGCAATACTCATGGTACCGAGTTCAATATTATCTTTTGCGAGTCGCTGCTCCCCTTGATAAATATTAAAACTAATACTTTTTTGATTATCATGCATCGAATAATACACATCACTACGACTCACTGGTACAGGTGAATTGCGTTCAATAATCGGCGAAAAAAGTGGCTGATATTCTTTTTTATCGGCATGTTCATTATGCACATTAATGCCAAGGCTATAAGGTGCCACATCAGTCATAACTTTATCTTCAAGACTTGCATCACGCTCATAAAGACCAACTTGAATCGCAACACCTCGGCAGATAATTTCATCCGGGTTTTGGCTAGAGGTTGGTATTAAGCCTATAAGCTGCGCTGCTAGACTTCGAATGAGCGGCATCCGAGAAGCACCTCCAGCTAGAACTACTGCATTCAAATCCTGTTTTTTTAAGCCAGCATCACGAATAGCACGCTCTAAAGGTTGTCGTACACGCTGTAGTAGTGGTTCAGATAGAGTGGCGAACTCTTGACGGGTAAGCACGCCATCAATGGTCTCGTTAACAACAAGCTGATATGACGCACTTTGTTGAGTTGATACTGTTTTCATTAGATTTTCAGCAACCTCACGAAAACCAGCTAACTGCTGCCCTGTCAGCTTTTCAAGCTGTATTGCGTGTTTATCCGCAATAGACTTAATGATCAGATCAACAAAGTCTTCCCCACCAAGGTAGTTATCCCCAGCTGAAGAGCGTATTTGCATAATGCCTTCAAAGAGTTCCATGATGGAAATATCAAAAGTACCTCCACCAATATCAAGCACAACAAAAGTAGATTCACTTTCGTGCAGGCCGTGAGCAAGAGCAGCTGCTGTAGGCTCATTGACTAAACGAAGCACCTGGAGCCCCGCTAAACGACCTGCTGCTACAGTTGCTTTTCGTTGAAGATCATTAAAATAGGCGGGAACACTTATAATAGCTTGCGTTACTGTCGTTCCAAGCCATGCCTCAGCATCAGCCTTAAGGGACTTAAGTACAAAACTTGAAAGCTCTTCTGCTCGAAGTATATGAGAACCGATCTTAAAAAGCTTATCACTCCCCATGGCACGCTTAAAGGCAGCTACAGTATGATCGGGGTGAGTTCTTAAACGTTCTTTTGCTGGCGCACCTGTAATAATGGCTCCTTTATCATCAACACCAACAACTGAAGGCGTTAGATATGATTCGAAAACCGTTGGAATAAGATGGACCTCTCCATCTTTCCAACAGGACACAAGACTATTAGTTGTGCCCAAATCAATTGCAAGTGTGACCAAAGCTTACTCCCTTAAGCGATCATGTTCTTAGGCAATAAAAGCAGGCGCCTTATCCGAGCATTTCATCATCATCTTCATTCATAGCACGCCATGCGGATACGAGATAAATGAACATAGACCATAGAGTGAAGACAACTGCCACCAAGAAAAGAAGAATAATCAAGTAAAAGAGTGGCTGATACTCCCATGATTGATACAAGAATAATAGGCTTATAGCAACCATCTGAAAGACTGTCTTAATTTTACCAAGCATTTGCACAGCAACTTTACGACGGCTGCCAATTTCAGCCATCCACTCTCGTAATGCAGAAATAGTCACTTCACGACAAATAATGACTACAGCAATCAGCGTAAACCACCAGGTATCCATAAATTCAACTTGAAGCACAAGCGCAGTGACCACCATCAACTTATCTGCAACAGGGTCAAGAAAAGCTCCAAAAGGTGTTGTTAGATTCAATTTTCGAGCTAAATAGCCATCAACCCAATCGGTAGACGCCGCAATACCAAAAATGATCGCGCTAATAAGACCACCCCAAGTGTATTCCCAAAAATGACAAAGCACCACTAGAGGTAAAAGTGCTAAACGGGCAATGGTGACACTGTTTGGGATATTCCAAAACTCATGTTTCATAACTACAAATCCTTGCTAGCTCGTGCGAGGTTATCAAAATAGAATGAGGTAATGTCCCTCAATAACCTCAAGGGAAGACAAGCCAATTATGCCTTCAAAATCGAGACTCATTATATACACAAGATATGTACTTTGTGTTATTTCCCTGAAGAGAATCTAAATTTATTTTGCCTGCCTTAAATGATGGTAAATCGACTCTGCAAGCGGTCGATTGACGCCTTCAACTCGACATAAATCATCAATACTTGCACGCTTGACCCCCTGCAAACCACCAAAATATTTCAGTAATGCACTGCGGCGCTTTGGTCCTACACCTTGAATACTCTCAAGACTTGAAGACGTGCGTGCTTTTTCTCGGGCTTTTCGATGCCCTAGAATGGCAAACCGGTGAGACTCATCTCTTATTTCATGAATGAGGCGTAATACACTTTGATCATCTGGTTTAATGAGTTCTTCAATACAGTCACGTTCTTCCTCTTCCGCTGCATCAATAAAACGATTAATCGATGTCACTCGATAGAGTTTTTCAAAACCAGCCTTTCGAGTAACCCCTTTAGCAACACCAAGCAAGCAAAACTCTGGCATAAAGCCTGACTTGCCCTCTTCTCGTTGCTTTAACACAATCGATTTAAAAACTCGCGCGGCCATTCCAAGCTGACCAAGACCACCATCGATAATCACCAACCATGGCCAGTCACTATTTTCATCTAATTTAGAATAGCGACGCTCTATCACTTCTGCCATGGCTTGATAATCATCACCTGTATCAGTGGTTTTTATATTGTAGCGTCTGTATAAATCTTTACGTGGCCCCTCATGATCAAATACAACACAAGAGGCTTTTGTTGCTTCCCCTTGGGTATGAGAAATATCAAAACACTCAAAGCGATTCACACAATGCTTTGCCAAATCAGGCATAAGCCAATCGCGAATTTTGCCGTAAGTTTCTTCACGTCTTGAATGTGTGACCTTACGGGTATTAAGACCTTGCTCTGCATTTTGGACAGCCATGTTTAACCAAGCTAATTTATGACCTGTGGCACGCTTTAAAATTTTGACTCGCGGCGCATCCAGCGAATTAAACTCAGCTAACAATGTTTCAAGGGTTTTGTCATCAGGCAATGGATGACTTAATAATACAGATTGAGGAAAACCGTGCCCGCCCCCATCATTCATATAATATTGCGCAATAAATGACTCAAGAATTTCACCATCACTTAAAGGAAATTGCGTTTTTTGAAAATGACTTTGGCCACCTGTCAGCTGGCCTTTTCGTACAACCAAGGATTGAACGCAGATGTAATCTAAATCTTGGCTCACAGCAAATATATCAATATCGCCATCAGCAGTATCAACATGCTGTACTTCTTGAATTTGTCTTAGAATAGCAATCTGATCACGCACCTGAGCCGCATGCTCATAGTCCATGGCAATAGATGCTTTTTCCATACGTTTGGTGAGGTCATCCATCAACTGCGTTGTTTTGCCTTGTAGAAACTGCACAGTATCTTCAACGTCTTGCGCATAGTCTTCCTTAGACACTAACCCAACACATGGTGCAGAGCAGCGATTAATTTGATATTCCAAGCATGGCCTTGAGCGATGCCTAAAATAAGAGTCCTGGCATTGACGAACTTTAAATGCCTTTTGCAGGACACCCAAACTAAATCGAACAGCACTGCCACTTGGAAAAGGCCCAAAAGATCGCCCGTAGCTCCGTCGTCCACGAACAGAACCTAAACGTGGGTATTCATGCTGACTTAAATAGATATAAGGATATGACTTATCATCACGCATCAAAATATTATATGGCGGCTGATGCTTTTTGATCAGTGTTTGCTCTAAAAGGAGCGCTTCAGTCTCAGATGCTGTGACAGTTGTATGGATGTCCGCTATTTTAGAGACAAGATGAATGGTTTTGGTGCTGTGGTCTCTCTGATTAAAATAAGAACTAACGCGAGCTTTAAGGTTTTTCGCTTTGCCAACATAGAGCAACTGGCCAACTTCATCCAACATACGGTAAACACCTGGTAGTTTTGGCATGGCGTCTAGGACTTTTTTGAGATGCTCTTGTTCCATTTCATCCTCATTTAAAGTTTATTTTTGAGCCCCTTAGGTGCATTAATCATCGGCACCAGAGTTGCTTATAGCGGGTGTTAATAGCCTAATTTAACAGAATTTTGAGTATTTCATAAGCCAACGCAATAAGACTTGTGACTTCGAATTGAGTTCACAATCAAATTGCAGTAGTATGCTGCGTATCTTAAACCTCAATAGACTGAATTGCATTATGAAAGAAGAGAATACTGCACAGCAGACGAGCACAAATGCGAGTGAGACTCATGCATCAAAGGCATGGGAATGTTTTACACCACAATCGTGGTTCTCTCAGTTCGGTCATAAGGTTCAGCACAAGCCATTAAATCGCTCAGATGTAGATGTATTACGACGTTTAGCAGGCACTAATGAAGTCCTCAAAAAGAAAGAAATACGTCAAATGTACTACCCGCTGGCTGGTCTAATCTTATCCAACTATCGAGCGCAAATTAACAGCAGAACAAAAAAAACACCCTATATTATTGGTATTAGTGGCAGTGTTGCTGTTGGCAAGAGTACAGGGGCTCGCGTGATTACCGAGTTACTTCGTCGAGAAGCACTCAATGTTGAGCTGATTACAACGGATAACTTCTTAAAACCAAACAGTCGCCTAGAAGATGAAGGCCTATTACGTCGTAAAGGATTTCCTGAAAGCTACGATGAAACTGTTATTGAGAAATTTAAAAGCGATCTAGAAAGCGACAAGCATCTCTTTACAATTCCAACCTATGATCACATTGCATACACCATACTTCCTGATGTAATGCAGAAAATCCAACGTCCAGACATCCTTGTACTTGAGGGTGTTAACGTATTACAGCGAGATGATTTTCCGCTTGATTTTAGCCTGTATTTTGATGCAGATACGCAAGACATCAAAACATGGTATATCAAACGATTTTTGAGTTTCCGCAATAATGCCTTTGCTAAACCTGGGGCATACTTCAATCGGTTTGCTACACTATCAGACGACGAGGCTGTTGATGTTGCCTCTGACTTATGGGACAAAATCAACCTTGTAAATTTTAACAACCATATCGCACCAAGTGCTAAAAAAGCAGACTGCATATTGCATAAAGCAGCAAATCACTCTATAAATTCAGTGCATTTAACCACAGCCATGCATCAATAATTCAGAACATAATGGAGCCACTATGAGCCTTACTGATACAACTTCAATGATCAAAAAAACAGCCCTACTTGCAGGTTTTGGCCTTACATCATTGTTAACAGCTTGTGCATCTCATGGTCCATCAGCACCATTAACACAAGAAAACTTATCTGGCTCATGGTATGGTCAAAGTGAGGAAAATGATGGCACAACTCTTATTTGGGTTAACCACCGAAGCACTGAAGGTAAATTTAGCCTTACATTCCGCAAATGCCGTGACACTACTCCTGTCTTCTTTCAGCTTAAAGAGGGCCATTGGGTAGAAAAAGGCTCTAGCTATATTACAACGACAACTCAGCTTTCTGATGAAAACCAAACCTGGCAGCCAGCCACCCCTAATCGCCTTTATGTGGAAAAATATGATGTTCAATACCTAGAAGGTAATGAGCTTCATTACTCTAACTCTGATGAGAGCTTCGTTGCTTATAAAGTTGATGACTCATACCAACTTACTTGTGGACAACCACCTGCAGGAACACCTTTCGCCAAAGGGGCTTAATACGCCTTTGTATTGGACACGCACATATATAACCGAACTTTACGTGGGTGTCCTCTATTCATAATATTGAAGAGCGCTTACTTAATTGGGACACCCACACTAAACTCATTATGTAGCATGGGTGTCCAAGATCCAACTACTTTGCCTTTTTATATAGGACACCCACTCTTACATGACTACCGAGCTTCACACGGATTCAGTGCAAGCCACATCTGATCAGCCTCAAACGCTTTATGTCCAGGTGGCACTCCCTATTCCACTCCATACCCTTTTTGATTACCGTATTCCTGAAAAATACAAGCACCTTACAGAAGACACCAATACATTGATGGGTGTCCGTGTTGAAGTACCATTTGGTAATCGCAAAATGACTGGCTTTGTGATGGGTGTCTCTGCTGAGCCAAGCTATGCTGGCGGCAAAATCAGAGCTCTATCAAATTTTATTGATGAAGAAGCATTTGTCCCTGAAGAGGTTTTAAAACTTGCGCGCTGGTGCAGCCAATATTATTTCTTCCCTATCGGCGATAGCATTGCCACTATGATTCCGAGCGTGATCCGCCAGGGCAAATCACTCGATCGCTATGAGCATCAGCGCTGGTCTTTAACAACTCTAGGTGAAGTAACACCATTAGAAGAACTCAAAGGCATCTCTGGCATTCAGAAAACAGCTCTAGAACTTTTGCATGAACACCAAAGCATGAGCCTAACCCTGCTGCAAAGCTTTAAAGTTCGCAGCAGTACACTTGAAGCACTGGCCAAGAAAAAGCTTGTTGAAAAAATTGAAATCACAACCCAAGAGCAAACCCCCGATATTATTCGTAGTTTGCCGCCACAGCTCACGTTGGAGCAACAGCAAGTCATCAAAGACATATCGGACACTCAAGGCAGACACCTGCTTTTTGGGGTCACAGGTTCCGGTAAAACCGAAGTCTATATGGATCTTATCCATAAAGTTTTAGAGCAAGGTAAACAAGCTCTTGTGCTTGTCCCTGAAATAGGTCTAACCCCACAAACCATGGCTCGTTTTCATAAACGCTTTAATTGCCATATTAGTGTTTTACACTCTCAGCAATCTGAAACAGAAAGAGCTCAAGAATGGCTTGCAGCTGCTGCAGGACACGCAGACTTAGTTATTGGGACGCGCTCTGCAGTATTCACGCCAATGCCTCGACTAGGCATCATTATCATTGACGAAGAGCACGACCAATCTTACAAGCAACAAGATGGCATGCGCTATTCAGCGAGAGACATCGCTATTCTTCGTGCACAATGGCAAAAATGCTCTATTGTAATGGGCTCAGCCACACCGAGTTTGGAAACCCTTTACAACGTACAACATAAGGGTTTTTTATTACATACGATGAAGCAACGCGCATCTGGCGTGACCATGCCCGATCTAAAGCTTGTTGATTTGCGTAGAGAAAACTGCCAACAAGGGATTGCACACACAGTTCTTGAAGCCATGAAAAAAACCCTAAAGCAAGGCCAGCAGGTTTTAGTCTTTTTGAATAGGCGAGGATTTGCACCAGCAGTGATTTGCAATGACTGTGGCTGGACAGCTGACTGTCCTGAATGTGATGCAAAGCTCACACTTCACCGCGGCTCTCACAAACTTAAGTGCCATCACTGTGAATACACTACAGGGGTTCCTTTCCAATGCCCTATGTGTCAGTCAGTGCACCTAAACCCTCACGGTAAAGGCACTGAACGAGTTGAAGAGACCTTACAAAACCACTTTAAAGAACCAGTCATACGTGTCGACCGAGATACGATGACAACACAAACTCGTTTCAATGCTTGTCTTGACCGTATTAACACTGGCGAGCCTATGATATTACTTGGCACGCAAATGCTATCAAAAGGGCATGACTTCTTAGGGGTTCATTTAGTGGTTGTCCTTGATATAGATAACGGCCTATTCTCAAGTGACTTTAGAGCAGAAGAAAAAACAAGCCAACTCCTTGCACAGGTTGGTGGTCGTGCAGGCCGTGGTCAAAAGCGCGGCCAAGTGCTTGTTCAAACATATCAACCTGACCATCCTCTATTTACTCACTGGGTGGAACACGATTACCATGCCACAAGCAGGTACCTGCTAAAACAACGCCAAGAAACAGGATTACCGCCCTATTCCTATCATATTTTGTTAAGAGCAGAAGCACCTAACAGCCAAAACACTCGTGACTTTTTACTTGATTCACGAGATGCCTTTGTAAATGCTTTAGACCAGCATCCAGAACTGAGCTTGGAAGATGTACTGATATTAGGGCCGGTGAATGCAGCAATGGAGCGAAAAGCAGGCGTTCACCGCTATCATCTCTTATTGCAAGGACTTGATAGGCTTAAGCTTCATAAGCTAGTTGCCTCTGTTTTTCATATTCTCATAAACTTACCTACAGCCAAAAAAGTCCGCTGGGCTTTAGAAATTGACCCTCAGGACTTTTAAAGTGCAATCAGATACTTATTGCTTTTAGCTTAGGTATTTTTACTGGACACGCATATCAAAATACAATGCGTGTCCCGCTACATTTTTTCACAATTAAGTGACAAAACCCGCAGTTTAGAGCCTCATCAATCCTATACAATAACCTCAATAAATACATGAAGGCACAAGCTGAATCTAACCATACACAATAACAAGAAAATCAAAAGAAAACCGGTAGGATTCAAAAGCTTTAACGAAGCCACTAGTAAAAATGTCGGATATCAAAGGACCTATATATGAAGTTGCCACGCGCCCTTTTACTCTGCTCTTTCACCCTTACTGCACTTGCAGGTTGCGGTGGTGACTATGAAGCCAACCCTGTTGTATGTGACCCAGACGATGACTTGGTTGTTATAGGCGATCCTATCTGTGACCCATACAATAATTCTACAAATCAAAATCAGACAAACACAACTACTTCGTCAATTACTTCCTCAACTTTTGTTTCTCAGCAACTTACAGCTCTTGAGGGCAAGACATGGCGCACAATTTGTGAAAATCAACAAATTACAGAAATGGTTTTTTCTGGCTCACAACGCTCGTTAAGCACAGAATATTATACAGATGAGACGTGCGATACAGAGGCTGCAACACCAGTTGTAACAACGAATGCTACTTACACCACAAGTGGCTACATGACAGATTCAACTGGACGTACTGCTGTCAGAATTAATTTTACTGATACATCATCGAATGCTGTTTCTTACGACATTTTTAGAGTTGAAAATGGAAATACGCTTTACACTGGCGTGTCTGGCGGTGGTTCAGGCTACCCTACAACATTAAATGACAACCTACCGCTCTATTCCTATTAATAAGCTTAATTAAATTAATCAGCTTCTTCTTATAAAACCAGTAAAGCCTTAAGCTTTACTGGTTTTTTAGGTTAGCGTTCAAAACACAGAAAATCTAAGAGCTCTCCGCTTGTTTTACGGAGACGGTGGCTTAAAAATTGCGCCAACTTAAGCATAAACTTATAAGCAACCAATGGGTCTTTATCACGCAGTGCATCCAATGCATGGGTAGGCATTACTAATATCTTAAGGTCAGTTAATGCGACTATCTCAGCAGAACGAGGTTGATGATCCAAAAGACTCATTTCCCCAAGACTCTGACCAGCTCCAAGTTCAGCAATCACCCCTTTTTTCCCTTTTGAATCCGACTTTAAAACCCCAACTCGTCCTTTCGCAATAATACACATATAACGCTCAAGATCAGCCTCACCCCAAAGTGTACAGCCCTCTGGGACAATATACCCTTTCATAACACTGGCAAGCTTTAAAAGCTCCTGCCACTGCATATCTGCCGCCCATCGAGTTTTATCAAGCACTTCCGCGAGCTTTTCTTGTGTTAAATCAACAAGCTGGAATTTTTCCATTTTATTCATTCTTCAATCCTTAATTATGAAGCCTGTCGATCTTTTTCTAGTCCATTCCAAAAAGCAGCAACGCCATCAAGCATCTCGTTACCATAGGTAATAAACTCATCTTCATGTATTTCTGTTGAGAAATAAAGCTCCTCTAACTCTTCCTGTGTATGAGCCGCATGCTGTGCTTCAATTTTCGCGTGCCATGTAAAAAACGAAATTGGTAAGCGTGTATTATGAGCTTGATTATAGGTTTCAAAACCAGATACAAGCTGATCCCAAAAACCTGCAGCAGCCCAGTTTTCAACAGCATAACTGGATGCTTGGCTTTTTTGATAATGATCACTGCCATATAAACGCTGCAACTCATCACAGAAGAACAAGGTTGACTCAGTTCCATGTCGACGTTTCCCCATATCATCAAAACCGAGCCCAATTTTTTCACCTAAGCGAAGCAACCACTCAAAGTGCGCAGCTTGAAACTTAAAGGTGCCACCATCCACGCTACCTTGCGTAGAGACCAGCTCACCCTCTTCATCTTTCACACCATCTTTCTGCTGTGCTTTTTTATCGTTAAAGATTACGCCAATTTCATTTGCAAGAATCTCTTTGCCTGCTCGCATAGATTCGAGGGAATCAGCATTGATCACCTTCAGTAACTGAGCAATAAGAAATAGGTTTGAAAAAACAGAAAATTGAACAACAAAATGCTTTAGCTGATCTGTAGATATATCACCTTTTGAAAACCATTCGCAAAAAGGGTTTCTTTTAATAATGTCGTGCTGTAAAAGTTCGTGCTTTAAACGTTCATTGAACTTCAAAAATTGCTTGGCTTTATCAATTGTATAACCTGGTTTCTGCTGAATTAAGCCTTCAAGTGTTTCTTCACATAAACCAACAAGACCATGTTGAACTGCGTACGCATTGATATCATTTGAATTATTCATAGCACTCTCCATTATGAGCTGACCTAGTTTCAGTATAACCTGCAGCTAATTTGGTGCAAATTACCTCATAAGGCCATAACAACAGAATGCCACAGTTTCGTTAACGCATAATAAAAAACTCGTGGACACGCATACAAACAACTATAAAAACCGGGACAAAAAAGACAATACGGTCAAATATAAGGGTGAGTGTCCAATGCTCTAAATTTAAGAGTGTTCGGCATGCTTAAAGGGAAGAAGAAAGTAATAACAGGCAATTGCTGCAAAAAAGGATATAGCAAACTCCATGGGCTCACCAAAGGAGTCAGGAAAAGCGCTAATCATGAAACCGAATAAAAGAAAGGACCGAATAGTATGCAGCTTGAGCCGACTAGTATCGACTAATTCTGCATTACAATGGCTACAAGGCAAACACACACTATGATCAACGTGTATTTTAAGAGAATACAAAGAATTATGCTTGCGACCACAAGAACTACAGATCACTGCGATACTCCCAACAACCAGGCCACTATATAGCCACCACCTCAATTATAGAAGCTCTATTCTAAAATGATACTGAGTTGTAAGTGGTTATTTTGTGTAACATTAAACATAATAATTGAAAAAATGAAAGGTGTTTTAATTAATTTGGCCAATATGTGAAAGGCATCACAGTTCCAAATAACAACTCACAATAGACTCCTTAATTTTAGGAGCACACAAATGACACAACCTAGACACTCACTTATCTCACTCGATTACACCCCTTATTATCACATTATTTCTCGCTGTGTAAGGCGGGCTTTTTTGTGTGGTCGTGATCAATATGCTAAGAAAAATTACAATCATCGACGCCAGTGGATTAAAGATCGCATACATGCATTACAAGATGTGTTTTGCATAGATATAGCAGCCTATGCCATTATGAATAATCATTACCATTTAGTTATTCATATTAATAAAAACAAGGAACAGTTATTAGCAGACGGCGATGTTGTAAAACGATGGAGCCGACTTTTTAAAATTCCAACCTTTATTATGAAAGAACTAGATAAAGGTCAAACTCTCTCTTTAAGAGCCCAGATACTCGTGAACATCTGGCGAAAAAGACTAGTCAGTGCCAGCTGGTTTATAAAAACATTAAATGAATATATTGCAAAAAAAGCAAACAAAGAAGATGATTGCACTGGTCGTTTTTGGGAGGGACGATTTAAATCGCAAGCACTGTTAGATGAAAAAGCGCTCATGATGTGTATGGCATATGTAGACTTAAACCCATTGCGAGCATCAATGAGCACCTCAATTCAGAGCTCTGATCACACATCTGCACAAGCTCGACACGTAAGATCAGCTCAGATAAATCTTATGCACTTTAGTGATCAACTAGGTGAAAAAGACAAGTTACCATTCTCACAAAAAGTTTACAGCGAATTATTAAAGGAATCTCAAAAACTTATATTGAATAAAAAAACAGACCTAGTAGACATAAAACCGTTCAGCATCAGCTTAAATAACAAAGAATTTAAACAGCTAATTTTATCCTTTGAAACAACCTTTAGTCACTTTGCAGGCAGCAAAACCTTGTTGGAACGAATAAAAAACAAGCTGGGAATGAAAAGACTTAAAGGGCTTTGTTTTGTTAGCCAATACTCTACATCATTAGATATTGGCAGCGCTCTGGTGTAATCGTTTCATTTAAGATCAGGTTATGCTGCTCATCTACAAAAGAATACTCATAATCAAACCCTAGTTTAAATGCATCACTAAAATTTTGACAGACATTCGTCGTCATATAGTTTACGACATCATCATAAGATGTATACTTCTCACTATTTTCAATATAATACCGATCGAACATATATTGAGTTTCTACACGATTATGAATTAATCGCGCATCAACAAGCTCAACACCCAATGCAACGGGAATCGGTAGCTTCTGCTGCAAATCTGATATGTAATCACCATACAATTTAGTTTCATGTCTTCGTATTTGATACCCATCATAAAGCTTATAAACTTCATGCCCTACAAATACAGCTATAACAAACCAAAAGATCATGACAAACCAAACTTTAACTTTCTTTGCAGCCACCCTTACACCATTAAATACCATATAGCCTATACATAATTATTTTAATTATATTATCAGGTACTTGATACAAGTGCCAAGTCTCACGGACACTCACAATCAAGCATCATGGACACTCAACATAACAAGGTAAAATAAGACCAGCTCAATCTGTATTGAAAGGTATGTATGCGTGTCCAGTAAGTATCTGTATGCGTGTCCAGTAAGTATCAATGAACACTGTGCATGTCCAGTAAGTGCCGCCTTCCGATGCAGTAAGTGCCGCCTTGCCGTTGCAAGTGACACGATGTGCATGTCCAGGAAGAAAAGAGGAAAAGAGAACATTAAAAAACTTGTAACGAAGTAAGCACACAGCTTGAGAATTAAGTAAGATCTCACATAAAAGTGGCACAAAGCCCTCACCTATAGTCAAAGAGATAAAGAGATTAAACTAATGCAACCAATTCAAGGTGCCGCACCACTCACAACAGCCAACCAGCAAGAACAACAACACAAGCAAACCAATAGAGCAAACAAGATAAAGCCAGAAACAACAATAATGCAGATTGCAACACAACAGCTCCGCTTACCAAATATACAAGGTAAAACTATCAACACCCCAAAACTCATAGCAAGACTTGGTCAGCAAATACTGGACGAAAGCAATCAGAAAGCAACAACAGAGCTCGTGAGTTTCAAACAACTCACTCAAGCAGATATCAACACACCAGAAAAAGCATCAGATGCATTTCAAGATACATTTTTAGAGTTAGGACAAAACCTATGCAAAAGAGATAATGCAAGTCAAGAACTCATAAGCAAAGCAAAAAACAAGCTCAACAACCAAAGCGCTATCATTCAATATGCATCAGCAGTCGAAGCTGAATATAAAGACTCAAAACCACTCATACTGGAAATGATAAACACAGCACGACATATAGGTGCTCAATTAATAACCGCACCAGAGGCCATAGTGCTCTCCACTCTTAGGCACTTCCCACCCCCTGCAGAAGACTTGGAGTGTTTCGATGGCACACAAACTCGCCTAGAAAACTCAAAGAAACAGCTTAAGCAAGAGCTAGTACAAGCAGGTTTAATCAAACCAACAGAGCTGATGCAAACGCTAGATAACAGCATACCAGAACAGCTTCCAATTAATAACAACACACTCGTTGAAACAAATTATGAAACAGGCATAGCACAGCATATTCATAAAGACTTTAATGTGCATCAAGCGAAAGCCATGCTTCTTAAGCTCGGTATCGATCCAAACTTGTTTAAAGAGAATGATCGATATGCATTTGTCACACTTAAGCACATCGCAGGCAATGCAATTTATGACACACTTAATAAATATGAGAAAAATCTATTCCAACGCTTGCTTGAAAACACTCAAACTGAAATCAGTCAGTCCTCACTTGATTTATTTCAAGATATCCTGAAAGACCTGACAAACCCAGAAAAACTAGAAAAAGACGCACAAGAACTTGCACAGAATGTTGATGATAAAAAACTTATTGCTGGTTATCTAGAAGACCCTTTCGGTTTTAAAATGCAAGAACTTAAAAAAATGCCGCTCACTCAAGCCATAACAGAACAGCTTGATAATAAAACCTTCGAACAAGTGTTTGGCAAATGGGATGAAACCATCACCGAGCTCGAAGGTTGGAAATGGCAGGAGCTGAATAAGACACTTTCAGATATTTTGCATCACGACTGGGCTCTAATAGATAATAAAGACCTTGCACTGAAAGATATCTCATATGATGAAATTGATGGTATGAATGTTGATTATATCGGCAAACTTATCGCCGGACAGGGCCATGAGTATGACCAGCATCACGCCCTAATGTTCATCATGAATAAATTAGCTCATGCCGACATACGGCATTCAAATAAAAGTTTATATAATAGAGAAACAGCGCTCCAAATCTTAATCGGCTCCCAAGGCCCTCTCAAGAGACTTGAGCATGAAAAACTCACAACCTATGTAAAAGCAAGGCTAGATGCTTCCATCAGCAGAACAACAGCATCAACGAATAAAGAGCTTCTACAGCAACTTAAAACCAGAATAGATGAGGTTTTTGGTCAGCATTACCCATATGATTCAGCATCATTAAGAGATATTCGTACAGCATTCGAAAACTTTAAAAATAATGTGCCTATGGACATTCTTGATGCAAGCTACTTGATCGATAGAGAGATACCTCTCGATAAAATAACAAGCTATGCGTCAAAGCATTTAATAGCAGATGAAAAATCATATAAGTCCCTTGTTTTTATTTTGAACAACCTTATTAACTCTCACAATAAATATATACCTGCCTTTATTGATGCATTAACCGCACATAAACCAGAAATAAAAAAACAAGCAATAGAAGAACTTATTATCAAACAACTGATACAAAACGAATACCGTCCAAATCTTGTTAAAACAATGATAGAGTCAAAATCAAGCTTAGCGTATTGGTTCCCAGAAGTATTAGCCTCTGAGGCATTGCATACAACATTTCCTCCACTTACAACACACTTACTCGCTTATGCAATTGAGCACAATAGATATGATATTTTGCAAAAAATGCAAAAATCAACACAAGCAATAGATAACTTAATCTCCAGACACGCGAATGCTAGCTCATCGATTGTTGCCTACGCTGAACAACAAAAGCTTTATGAAAGAAACCCTGATTTTGCCAAGGCGATAAATAGAATCCCATGGCCAATCGAGCACTATCTAGATACAAACAATCGCATTGATGACTCATCAGTATTTGCTCAACTCACAAACACGTTGAATATTGATCGCTTTAAAACAATCTACAAAGCAATGAACAATATAAATGAGAACGCCGGCAAGCAAATTATTAAGCAGTTTGTAGCCCCAGTTTTTCGCGCAGCATCAGAGCCGGAGCATCTCAAGTTTTTTGTTGAAATATGTGAAAACCTTAATACGACAGACCAAGAGTTTCTTGCAAAGCAACGCGGCGCAATGCTTGAACACACATTAGCAGATCAGACCAATTGGCGACATCACTTAATGCAAGCAATGTTATTTGCTTTACCAGATGAAGCAACAACACCAATGGCAGCACTACTCCATTTACATATTCACGAACAGCGTCAGAATATGGATCACATTGTTAACAAAGCAATTGCCATCACAGGTGTCAACCCTGGCTTACTTGCAAACAACTACCCTATTCAACTAAAAGCAGCTGATCATTTTGCACAAATTATCCATGCTATAAGCGAACCACGCTACACAATTCAACAGGGCCATTTAATGAATAGCGCAACAGGTATTGGAAAATACATAAGTAAAACAATAGATCAAAATAAAATGTTATTTCTTGAAGCGCTCTCTTATGATCGCTTTCCAGCGCAATGCACCCGCCTGAATCAAAATCAAGAAAAACATTTTTTAGCAGTCTTTAGCCGACTGCCAAGACAATTACAACAGGCATTAAAAACGGAACTGTTGGGTTTACCCTCACACCAAAGGCTTAAAATACCAGAAACGCTTAGGAGTATTATTGAAGGCGTGATCTAAGCAACACCCCTAAATCAATATGATGAACTTTTGGTCTCCTAAGCCAAAATTATGTATAGTATTGCCATGACACCCTCAAGTACTAGAGGGTCAACTCTAAAAGTCAGCATTTCAGGATGAGTTCATGGCTAACTTTAAACAGCATTTAACCGCAGGTTTTATCGGCAACGGGGTTCTTGTTGCCCCGATTGTAGCAACAGGCTATATCACAACGTCACAAGCAACACTTTTATGGTTTTGCGGCAGTATTGGCAGTATTATTCCTGATGTAGATTCAGATACAGGCACAGCCCAAGACATTCTGTTTACCGCACTCGCGTTCCTTATTATTTATACCCTTATTGAAAATTTTGGTCTTAATCGTTCTGGGTTAGAGATAATTGGATTAATCTTAGCAGGCTATGGCACAGGTTTTTTTCTGCGGAATATTTTTCAAAAATACACAGTTCATCGTGGCATATTCCACTCAGTTCTTGCCGCCATATTCTTCGGTTTATTGACTGTCGTTATTACTTGGTATATTCACCAAGTACCACCAATGATTGCTTGGCTCAGCGGTACCTTTATGATGATTGGCGTTTTTATTCATTTAATTCTGGATGAAATTTACAGCGTTGACTTTATGAACGCCGAACTCAAACGCTCATTTGGTACAGCATTTAAGCTCTTTACTTATAAAGACTGGAAATCAAGTCTTGCGATGCTGGTGCCATGCCTTATTCTTTGGTGGCTCGCACCATCATTAAATGGCTTTATACGTTTATGGGGCGATTCTTATACATACACGCAGCTCCTACACCACTTCCTCCCATAACAGCCCCCCCCCAACACCTTTAATATCTTTCACCTCTACTAAGCCCTTTATTCTTCGATTTTTAAAGGGCTCAGGGCTCTTCACAACTGCCCAAACCAACTCTATAATCGTGCTTCTGAATACAAAAAATACATATCACTATAGGTATACAAACAAAGGCAGACGATCTAGAGCAGTATAAATAGAGAAAATCTGTATTATTTTGAGGTAAGGCATGTCTATTCAAACCCAAGGTTTTCTATTTGAAATAGTTCAATTATTACAACTCTTCCCAGATTCAAAAACATTTCCAGATTCTCAGCTCAGAGTTACAGAATCCTACTTACAAGAGCAGCTTCAACCTTTACTTGATCAGTATGCAGATATAATCAATACACCTGAATCAAGTTGCGCAGCTTCAATAACACGATCACATATTCAGCATCTCTTTCAATTTAAAACAAAGCTACACACTCTTATTCATGAATGTTTTGACATAGAAACAGACCAGCATACACTTCCACCAGAAAGCAAAACAATGGAAGAGCATATTCAAAAAATGTGGACATGGCTAAGACGAGAGCAAGACACTGATACAGGCACATCAAAAATTCCATTTAAACACCCCTATATCGTACCTGGCGGCCGTTTTAAAGAATGCTACTACTGGGACAGCTACTTCACATGTGTTGGTCTTATCGCTGATGGTCACCTAGATCTGGTCAAAGATATTGCCCAAAATATGGCAGATATGATTGAAAACATCGGGTTTATCCCAAATGGTAATCGCACCTATTATGCAAGCCGCTCACAGCCACCATTTTTTTGTCATATAGTCAATCTTATCGCAGATAAAGAAGGTGTCTCTGCAATTGAGCATCTATTACCTGCATTAGAAAAGGAATATGAGTTCTGGAATCGCACAGGCGAGCGTGCACTTCACTATAAGGATCAAAGTCTCAATCGTTATTGGGACTCTCAATCAACACCTCGTCCAGAGTCATATAAAGAAGACATTGAGTTAGCTATTGAAGCAGAGCATGATCATGCTATCCAGCAAGATTCTGCACGCTTATTTCAAAATATACGAGCTGGTGCAGAGTCTGGCTGGGACTTTTCCAGTAGATGGATTATTAAAAATCAATTTGGCGACTCACCGAAAAGCAGCTGGCCACTCCACAGAACGAATACAACGCAAATTTTTCCAATTGATTTAAATGCCCTTCTCTATTATATGGAAATCAAACTCTCGCAATGGTTGCCATCGAAGTCTAAATTTTATTCGCTAAAAGCACAAGAACGAAAAGAAATACTCACCGCCGCCCCCTTTTGGCAGGAAGATGGCTGGTTTTATGATGCAAGTTTTGAATTGAACGAAGCCAACCAAGCAAGAGCTTTAGTAAATACATCTGTAGCATCATTAGCTGGCACATTCCCGCTGTTTTGCGGGCTTGCAACGCAGGCCCAAGCGGATAAAGCAGCAGAATATATTAAATTACATTTTCTTAAACCAGGCGGCGTTGTCACCACCTCGGCAGCATTTGAAAGCACACAACAGTGGGATTACCCAAACGGCTGGGCACCATTACAATGGACAACAATTGTTGGCCTTGTTAATTATGGCCACACACAGCTTGCGCTTGAAATTGCACAGCGCTTTGTAGATCAAGCGCGCCACGTTTTTTTGTCCACAGGAAAAATGATGGAAAAATATGATGTCTGTAATCTTGAACGCGCTGGTGGCGGTGGCGAATATCCAAATCAAGACGGATTTGGCTGGACCAATGGCATAGTTAGAGGTTTGCTGGAATTTATAAAAACCGGCCATCTTATTTAGCAAATAATTTTAATAGAAGTTGTAATGATAAGTGCTTGCACTTATCATTTAGCGCCAGTCTCTTACATCTAATGGATATGACATATAAATATTAAGCAGCTGAGAACCTTCAATTACTTCACTTTCTTCTGATTTAAATGAAAGCCCAGCACCATACTGTTTTAAAATTTGAACCAATGCAATCATAGCTGGTTCCATTTCACTTTTAACGGATAAAGCAGATGTACCATAAAAAAAATTCAACTTTTTTATTTCATCAGGCGTAAGTCTATAATTTGTTTTAAACCTCAATACAATATGCTTTTTATCTTGATTTTCAAATGTAATGTCAACTTTAAGAGCATTGGTTTGTTGAGATGTTTTTATAATAAAGCTGATTAATATCAGCAATACCATCTCAAACTCATGCTTATGAGCAAAGACAATACTCGATTTACTCTGAGCAATATTCATCGCGATAATATTATGGAAATTACAGTCATCAACGACTTCAGTAATTTCATCAACAAGATTTAAAGCATCAACTTGGACGTTATGCAATCCAATTTTAAAAGTTCGCTGTATATCCTCAAGTAGCAGTGTCATTTCCATAGCTAAAGTGTTTAAATGCGCAAGAGCATCTGCATCACTCATATTCTTAGAGGTAATACTCTTTTCTTTTTGCTGCTGGGATCTGCAAAAACTCTGCTTAATGTGCGATACCATTTGCTTCGCGCTGTATTCAAGCTCACATAATTTATAGTTTACTCTCTCGCAAGCTTTTTCTCGCTCAATATAATATGGCATGAGAAAACCACACAATTGATGCAACACAGTTTGGGCAGCCTGCTGATGATAGCAACTCCAAGTTTCACTATAATCATGGGCTAACTCTATTTCACAGTTAACACATTGTTGTACTTCACGTGGCGTGGCTCGCCTAAACCAAATTAAAGTGAGCGGAGGCGCACCTTTATGACTTTGATAACCTACAGCAAGGAAACCTGCCACTTTCGTGTAATCAAAAGGTATATCAGGCAATAATGTTCCGATAGAGTCAGAGTATAAAAGCCCAGATTCCATCGCTTTTGATAACCATGACTGCAAAAAGCTGAGTTGCTTTTCATGAGGTACAGTACCGCTACAAGCCTTATTATCGCCAATTTGCATAAATAAGCCTTGTGCATCACAAAGGTCAATGAGCCATTGACTGTTTTGCAACAACAACTCTGTAACAGGGATATTCATATCCTGCCGATGACTTAACTGCTTAAAAAACAATTCAATTTGAAAACATTGTCTAGCATTAATTATCTCCAGACGTGCTTGAATAGACTGAGTAAACTGATGACTAATCACTTCCAATTGTTGTCTCAAGTGAAAATTAAAGTCTCTGGCTTTACTTGAGGTACAGATAAGCACCCCCCATAAAGCACCTTTCAGATGAAGAGGTAACACAAGCTGACAACCAACGCCCCTAGCGCACAGTTGCTCAACATAATAATCAGGTGCAGCTCGCAACAATGAATGGGTTAGATCCATACCATATGTATAACGACGATGAAGCACTTGGTCACCTTTACCAACGAACTCAAGATTTGAAGGCATTTGGCCTGTATCAAAAATAGACCAACTTTTCATTTTTTGACACTGTACGCGTAAATTAAATGGTAAATATGATTCTGAATAAAATTGACTTGAACTTAATACCAAATCACTATTTTGATCAATAGCTTCAGCCAGTACTTCTGAACTCCAGTCAGGTAAAAAACGATGTAAGCGAACACATTCAAAGCCTGTGTAGTCTTGTGTCTCTTCTACAAAAAACTGGCATAGGTGTGCCATTGGATTATGTTGAACTTCATAAGACTGCAATTCATGGGAAATTCCATGGAGTTTAGATAAAAAACTCTCAAAGTGCGGGACAGCTTTTGCTTCAATTTGAGCAATAGGAATAAATTCAAAAAAATTATGCTCTTGGCATCTATGACTAAAGCAATAATAACAACCACCGCCCTTGAGTTGGACTTTAATTTGGGCTCTATGCTGCTGTCGAGCACTTAAGGCGAGGGACTGATAAAGACGGGTAATATCCTCCTTTTGAAGGAGTGCATCCAACTTTAAAAGGGCTACTTCTTCCTCTGTCGCTGTTTTTATATTCACATGCCGCAATGATGGCAGATAGTTCTTAACATTATCACTGATGACAAGAGGCGATTTACACAAGTCTTTATACACAAGCATAAAGCCAGCCTGCTGAATCGCACTTGGTCTGCCAAAAAAATCATGGTGCTGCAACTGATGAGTATACTCAAGATCATAGCTTTGGCATGTTTTATAAACCATGGTCATGTGCATACCCTTGAATGTATATTTGTAAAGGCAAATCCACTAAAGTCATTGCTCAAGTAGTGGCAAGTAAAAAACTATTGAAACAGTTCTTGTTATATGAATTCAAGGGGGTGTCCCTTAAATATGTTCATTTTTAAAACATATTTAAAAAAATTGTGACAGTAGCGCTCTGATTGGCCCCAATGGAAAACCCAAGTGTCGCACATGAGTGTTTATAAGATGGCCTACACCTAAAGAATACAAAAGTCACTGAATTTAAGACTATAATAGGCGCTAAACAAGTTTTTTTATTACACTACTTATTATGTCACATGCCTAAAGGCTTACTGAGTTCACATAAGGCCAACAATGCAAATCGCAAAATAGAGACACGGCATAAAGCACCCTCAATGCGAACAAATACATGAAGGATCAATTTCTATGAGAAAGGCACGTTTATTTTCTTTTTTCAGCCTCTTTATGATGAGTCTACCAATAGCTCACGCAGAAGAGACAACACAAAAACCATCTGCCTCTCAAGTAGCAACTTCACAACAGCTTGTCGATATTAGTGCAATTGAAGCTATGCGAAAAGACATCCCACGCTATTCAGGTATGGCTATGCACGGTGAACCTGCTCTACAGGGTGATTGGGATCACCTTCCTTACGCCAACCCAGACGCACCTAAGGGCGGCACAATTCGAATGCCATCACTCGGCACATTTGACTCTTTAAACCAATTTATTTCTAAGGGAACACCTGCTGATGGTCTTTCACTGATTTACGACACACTTATGGAAGGTTCCCTTGATGAACCATTTTCGACCTACGGCCTTGTTGCAGAATCAATGCAAGTCGCACCTGATAATTCATGGGTCATTTTCAAGCTCAACCATAAAGCTCGTTTTAACGATGGCCATCCAATTGATGCTGATGATGTAGTATTTACATTCAATACACTTATCAACGAAGGCGCACCGCTCTACCAACTTCAATACATGGATGTTGCTGACGTAACAGCACTGAATAAAGAAGAAGTTCTTTTTCGCTTTAAGCACAATCAAAATAAAGAATTGCCATTAATACTTGGCTCACTACCTGTATTGCCAGCGCATTTTTGGAAAAATCATGATTTCAGCAAACCAAGTCTCAACTACCCACTTGGCAGCGGACCATACCGGGTTGAAAAACTGAATGCTGGCAAAAATATTACCTATCGACGAGTTAAAGATTACTGGGCTGCAAAACATCCACTGCGAAAAGGACGCTTTAACTTTGATCATTGGGTGCAGGAATATTTTGGCGAGTCAAATATTGCTCTTGAAGCGTTTAAAACTGGTGAATACACATTCCGCGCTGAAAATAATTCTAAATTTTGGGCAACAAGTTATGTCGGCCCAGCATTCGATGCAAAGCGCATCAAAAAGCAAGAAGTTCATGTTGACAGCCCAGTAGGTATGCAAGGCTTTGTTTATAACTTACGTAAACCTGTGTTTGAAGATGCTGTATTACGTGAAGCAATTGCGTATGCATTCAACTTTGAGTGGTCTAACCAGAATTTATTCTACAACCAATATAAGCGCAGCCGTAGCTTTTTTGAAAACACAGAACTCGAATCATCTGGGCTACCAACTGCTAAAGAGCTCGAACTTCTAGAGCCATTTGAAGATCAACTGCCAGCTCGAGTGTTTACCGAAGAATACAACCCACCATCAACAAAAGTAAAAGGTGGCATTCGCACAAACCTACGTACAGCGAAGCGTATGCTCGACAAAGCAGGCTATACATTAAAAAATAAAAAGCTCTACTCGCCTGATGGTAAACAGGTAAAATTTGAAATTTTACTCTACGATACAGGTTTCGAACGTATAGTGCTTCCTTTCGTACAGAACCTACAGGTGCTCGGCATTGATGTTGAACCTCGACGAGTTGACGTCAACCAATATATTGAGCGCCTACGTGAATTCAATTTCGACATGGTTGTCAGTACCTTTCCGCAGTCAAACTCGCCAGGTAACGAACAACGTAATTACTGGAACTCAAAAGCAGCCGATCAACGAGACTCTCGCAATCTTGCAGGCATCAAAAACCCTGCCATAGATGCATTAGTTGAAAAAGTAATTAAAGCCGACGGCCGAGATGATCTTGTCACTGCAACTCATGCGTTAGATAGAGCACTGCAATGGCAATTTATCGTTATTCCAAACTGGCACGTCGATTATGAACGTATTGCCTACTGGCCTCCTATCACTATGCCGAAACAACACCCGAAATATGCTGTTGATCTACAAAGCTGGTGGTATCAAGAATGAATTTAACGACCTATATTATCCGCAGACTGGGCCTTATTATTCCAACACTTTTTGGTATTCTCGTGTTGAATTTTGCCGTTATTCAATTAGCGCCAGGCGGCCCAGTAGAGCAAGCTATTGCAAATCTGCAAGGCTATAATACAGGTTTTGGTGCCAGCGTTGCTGGCTCCAGTGGTAATGACTCAGGATCAAACTACAGCCCTGCAGATCAAGGTGGGGATAACGCCTATCGCGGTTCCATGGGCTTGCCTCAAGAAGTGATTGAGCGTATTGAGAAACAATATGGTTTCGATAAACCATGGTGGGAACGATTTGCTACCATGGTTATCAATTACGTTCAATTTGATTTTGGCGATAGCTATTTTTCCGGGCGCCCAGTGGTGGACATGATTATTGAACGTTTACCAGTGTCAATTAGTTTAGGTCTTTGGAGTACACTTCTTACTTATCTCATATCAATACCGCTTGGTATTCGCAAAGCCGTTAAACACGGGTCAACCTTTGATGTCGCAACAAGTATGGCAGTGGTTGTAGGCTATGCAATTCCTGGTTTTATTTTCGCTATTCTATTAATCGTATTGTTTGCCGGTGGACAGTATTTTAATTGGTTCCCGTTACGGGGCCTAGTGTCTGATAACTTTCATCAACTCTCAACTGGTGAACAAATACTCGATTATGCACATCATATAGCACTTCCAACGTTAGCAATGGTTATTGGAAATTTCGCGACTTTAACAATGTTGACTAAAAATTCTTTTTTGGATGAAATCCATAAACAATACGTCTTAACGGCGAGAGCCAAAGGATGCACAGAGCGTCAAGTACTTTATGGCCACGTCTTTCGAAATGCAATGCTCATCGTCGTTGCAGGTTTGCCTGTAGCACTTATTGGTATTTTCTTTACTTCAGGTTTGCTTGTGGAATATATCTTTTCACTCGATGGGCTTGGTTTACTAAGTTATAACGCCGTTATCAATCGTGACTATCAAATTGTCTTTGCTACTCTTTATATTTTCTCTCTTGTCAGCTTGGTGCTGAAACTCATGAGCGATTTAACCTATATCGCCATTGATCCAAGAATTGATTTTTCAGGGAGACTCTAATGAAAAACCCACAAAGACAACAACAATGGGATACATTTAAAAGAACAAAGCGCGGCTATTGGTCATTTATTATTTTTAGCGTGTTATTTATCCTCTCTCTTGGTGCAGAATTCATCGCCAACGATAAACCTCTAATAGTAAAATATGAAGAAAGTTATTACTTTCCAGTTTTCAAAAATTATGCAGAAACAACTTTTGGTGGCGACTTTGAAACAGAAGCAAACTATAAAGATGAATATATAGAAGAACTTATTCTTGAGAAAGGTTGGATGGTTTGGCCTATTATTCCATTTCATTACACAACCATTAGCCAAGAATTAAACGAACCGGCACCTTCAAAACCATCGACTAAACACTGGCTAGGCACCGATGATACAGGACGAGATGTACTCGCTCGAATTATTTATGGTTTTCGCATTAGTGTGTTATTCGGATTCGCGCTTACCATTCTAAGCTCAGTTATAGGTGTAGCAGCAGGCGCACTACAAGGCTTTTACGGTGGTAAAGTTGACTTAATAGGTCAGCGTTTTATTGAAGTATGGTCCGGCATGCCTGTGCTCTTCATTCTTATAATTCTGGCTAATTTTATAAAACCAAGCTTTTGGACACTTTTAGGGATTATGCTGCTTTTCAGCTGGATGAGCCTTGTTGATGTGGTCCGCGCTGAATTTCTACGCTGTCGCAATTTAGACTATGTCAAAGCAGCAAAAGCACTTGGTTTGAGCGACTACAGCATTATGTCAAAGCATATATTCCCAAACGCAATGGTGGCCACCCTCACCTTTATGCCATTTATCCTGAGTGGCTCAGTAACAACACTCACTTCACTTGATTTTCTCGGTTTAGGGCTACCTCTAGGCTCGGCTTCACTTGGTGAGTTACTTGCCCAAGGTAAAAACAATCTTCACGCACCATGGTTAGCACTTTCAGCTTTCTTTACACTCGGCATTCTATTAAGCCTGTTAACATTTATCGGTGAAGCTGTTCGTAATGCATTTGACCCAAGATCAAGAGGCTAGCGTAATAATATATGACAATAAATTCAAAAGACACCCTGCTTTCTCTTCAACATTTGCAGGTTGCATTTAATCATTTTGATCAAACAAAACAAAGCTTGGAATGGAAGCAAGTGGTTCATGACGTCAGCTTTGATATTAAAAAAGGTGAAATACTGGCGCTTGTCGGCGAAAGTGGTTCCGGTAAATCAGTTTCTGCTATGTCGACTTTAAACTTATTTTCGCCAGGGTCTGCACAATTAAAAGGTACCCTTGAATGGGAAGGCAAAAAAATTGAGTTTGATAGCCTTGCCTGCAGTGCTCGTCGCGGCAGTGAAGTTGGTGTTATTTTCCAAGAACCAATGACATCATTAAACCCACTTCACCGTATTGAAAAACAACTCAACGAAATTCAATTGTTGCATCAATCAATATCAAAAGCAGCTGCAAGCAAGCGTAGTTTAGAATTACTTGAATGGGTAGGCATCCCCAACCCTGCTCAAAAACTAAAAGCTTATCCTCATGAACTTTCTGGTGGTCAGCGGCAACGTGTTATGATTGCAATGGCACTGGCCAACAATCCCAAGCTTTTAATTGCAGATGAGCCAACAACAGCGCTCGACGTTACTATCCAAAAAATGGTCGTAGAATTACTCCTACGATTGCAAAAAGAAACTGGCATGGCCATTCTTTTTATTTCACATGATTTAAATCTTGTAAGGAAATTGGCGGACCGTGTTGTCGTCATGCACCATGGAAAAAGCATTGAAACCAATACAACGGAAGCTCTTTTTGCTCAACCACAGCAAGACTACACAAAGATGCTTTTGAATTCAGCACCGAGCGGCTATGCACCAGAAGTGATTCCACAACCTGAAATTTTACGCCTTGAAAATTTAAAGGTCTGGTTTCCAATTAAAGCTGGCTTATTCCAAAAAACCGTTGATTACGTTAAAGCCGTCAAGAACATGAATCTACAGATTCAAAAAGGCATGACCTACGGCATTGTTGGTGAAAGTGGCTCAGGCAAAACTACCCTTGGCATGGCTATTCTTCGCCTGATCGAATCAGAAGGTGGTATTATTTATGATCACCAACCACTTCAAGATCTTGACCGTAAAGCCCTACGGCCATTTCGACGCCGTCTGCAGGTCGTCTTCCAAGACCCATTCTCAAGCTTAAGCCCAAGAATGACTATTCAAGAAATGCTAGAAGAAGGCTTAAAGCTTCATGGCGAAAGCCTTGGTATGCCATCAGGGAAAAACGATCAGCAAGCATGGCTTGATAGACAAGTCACAGAAACGCTCACCCAAGTTGAGCTTGATCCTGATGTTCGCTTCAGATTTCCCCATGAATTTTCTGGTGGCCAACGGCAACGTATTGCTATCGCCCGCGCGCTTGCCATTAAGCCTGAATTTATTGTGCTTGATGAACCTACATCAGCGTTGGATCGCACAATTCAAAAACAATTAATTGATCTTCTCGTTCGACTTCAACAAGAAACAGGCATGACTTACCTCTTTATCAGCCACGATCTAGCGGTCGTTAAAGCTGTAAGCCACAACATCTTGGTGATGAAAGACGGCGAAGTTGTTGAACAAAATGATGCTCGAACACTGTTTGAGAGCCCTCAACACCCTTATACACAAGCCCTTCTGGAAGCAGCTTTATTTACTCACGAAGAGCCTGCCTCGAATAAAGCGATTTTTTAAGCCTTGCTAAGCAAGCTTTTGACTTACTCAGTAAGTTACAAAGCTTGCTGTATCTATAGCATGTCTCTAACATCAACACCTTCTAATAGCGTTTTGATACAGCACATATGAGGCATAAGCATGGTTTCCCTCCACTTTAGACATCGCACACAAGCAACAACTCAACCAGCTGATGTATCTACATCTTCAAGGGTTAACATGCCAACACCTCGTCGAATCTTGAATTCAATGATGCGAGGCCCAAGTAAAAATAATGCCATAAATCTAATGCATGTTGAGAATCCAGAGCTTCAAACGAAATTACGCCAAGCCATACAAACCAATAATATAGATGAAATACCAATGCTCGCTATCCAAGGAGCACAGGTTGATGCACCTCACAATGGGCAAACACCATTGGCTTTCGCTATTCAATCTGGCGCAAAACAAGCAGTCCTTGCACTGCTTGAAAGCGGTGCTGACATTAATAATCCATCAGGTGATGAACAGAATAGCCCGCTTATGATTGCAATTGAATCGAACCAAGACACTATTGCTCAACTTTTAATAGAATTAAATGCCGACGTGCATTTAGAGAATAGTGCTGGTGATACTGCTATGCATAAAGCTGCAGCTATTGGTCAAACACACACTATGCAATTATTGAAAAATAGACAAGCGGATATCGATGCACTGAATTATTCAGGCATGCGTCCATTACACGCAGCAGTACAGAGTGAAAATGTAGCAAGCATCGATTATTTGGTTGATCAAGGCTCACCATTTAATCACCCTTTAGAAGATCTTTCACCCCTGCATCTTGCGATTCGAGAATCAAAGCCAAACGCTCTGAATTATCTTATTGCAATGGGGGCAGACATTAATGCGCAAACACAGTCAGATAAAAATACGCCTCTTCATGATGCACTTGAAGCAAACGATGAAGTAGCAATTACCCTCTTAATGGAAAATAAAGCTGACCTCACTTTAAAAAATACATCAGGACGCACTGCTGTTGACCTTATTATTCAAAAAGATCAGGCGGATTTATTCGTGGGATTGCTTACATCAAATCAACTGAAGGACATGCTAGGAGATGCGCTGCGCACTATTGCTCAGCATGGAAGCCAAGACTGTTTTGATATGCTTATAGAGCATATGCATCAACAGCCTTCAAACAACCCATTTAGAAGCGCGATGAATGATCAGCGATATCTATTGCAGCAATTTAGCAATGTCCTCTTCTCTAAAGATGATCAGAGCAGAACTGCAATGCACATTGCTGCAGCCAATGGTCACAATGCCATAATTGAAGGTTTAAGCGCCCTTGGTATATCTGTTGACCTTGGCGGTGAATTACCAAGTTATGATGGTACGACTACAGGGCAAGAGGCGCCTTCTCCACTGCATGCTGCACTTGAAGCAAAACAATATGATACTGTTAGTTTACTTGCATCAAAGGGCGCAGGGCTTTACGCGCCAGATCGCAATAATCTAAGACCTCTTGATAAAGCAATCATCAATAAAGACACCAAAATGGTAGAGCGCTTATTAACAGCAGGTGTAAATACGAGACTACCGAATATTCAGGGACAGCCGCCCCTTGCATTGGCCTACAGTGTAGCGAGCCAGCCTATCATTGATTTATTAAAGCTGTATGGTGCTTGAGGTCTAACCTCATCCCATACTTAGGGTAAAACTGGTGTTTCACCGCTTTTAAATAAAGCACCTAAATTTGTAGAACTTAGTTTTAATTCTAAAAGCTTAAATTCAAATGGCGTTTCATTAGTATTGACTGGAATCCCCCTATCTCCACGGCAACTAAAATTGAGATTATCACGTTTACCTGTAGGAGGGTTATTTGAAATAAGCTCTGTCACTTGCGTAGCACCATGCCTTTTATAAGTCTGAACAACTTGTACTCCATCCAAAAATGCTTGATGAATTGGTTTGAAGGCTTTTGCAAAAAGTTTCAAAGAAAATCCAAAAAGTGATTTTAATGGATTAAACACATGTTGCTGTAACAATTGACGAGTTCGTAGACTTCTTAATCCCTGCCTCGGCCTTGGGATATGGCCCTGCGTAATAAATATTTTATTCTCAACAGGGACTTTATGAGCTTGAGGTAAACATACCGAGCTCGCCATAGGCGATAAGCACGTATCTTCCACTTGCTTCACGACTGGCGAACAGAAGCCTGCAGCAAACTCACTCAAATTACTAATCGCACTTAGATAAGAGTTACGACATGAGTCGTGCATACCAGGTTGGAGATGATGCAGCGAAGGTAAAGGAGGCACATCACGAGAAGGATGAATGTTATTCAAGCTCGAAGCACTATCAAGTAAAATATCAGGAACTGTTATTCGCTTTGAAGAAGTGCCGGAGGCGAAAAAAACACCACTTGAATGTATTGACCTAACCATAAAGCAACCCGTCACCACCCTCTTAATTCACAGCACATTCACCTTCAATAAAGGCAAAACAATACTAGCACAACCATTAAGGAATAAAGGCTATAAATTCATTTTTTTTGAAAACAAAGCTGTTACCTTTTGTAAGGTTTACTCAGTTTTATAAGCAACGCCCCTAGGCAACGTCCCTAAAGTCGTTGGTGGCACTGTTGCGAATTAAAATGTGCTCAGCAAGGCAAGTGATTTTAGGGACGTTGCCTAGCATTCTTAAAAAAGAAATTGATTCATACTAAGCGCACAACCTAAACTGTTTTTAGCGAAAGATTAAATCGCATTTTCACATGTAAAGGATTGGAAAGATGGATCTACAAAATAAAATTGCAGTGGTTACAGGTGCAGCATCTGGTATTGGCTATGCATCAACAGAAGCCATGATAAAAGCAGGAGCAAGAGTTGTACTTGTTGATTATAACGAAGGTGCTCTCCTTAAAGCATGTGATACCCTAGGCCCAAATGCCTTACCATTAAAGCTTAATCTTTTAGATTCAGAGGAATGCAGCCATTTAGTGGATCGAGTTTTAGGGCTTGTAGATCATGTTGATATATTCCATTCAAATGCAGGCTTATATGTTGGTGGCGATTTAATTGATGCTGAGCATGATGCAATCGAACGAATGATGAATTTGAACGTCACTGTTGTCATGAAAAATGTTCGTGACATGATTAAGCACATGATGCAACGAAAAACTGGAGATATTGTCATCACAAGTTCATTGGCCGCCCACTTTCCAACGCCCTGGGAACCAGTTTACGCTTCATCAAAATGGGCAATTGACTGCTTTGTACAGACAACAAGACGACAGGTTTTTAAAGATGGCCTAAGAGTTGGGTCTATATCGCCAGGGCCAGTGATCACAGGATTAATTGCAGGCTGGCCTGAAGAGAAACTCAAGGAAGCGAAGGCTAAGGGTAGCCTGTTAGAAGCAAGCGAAGTTGCCGAAACAATATTGTTTATGCTAACTAGGCCAAGGCATATGACAATTCGAGATATTGTCATGATGCCTTCACACTTTGATTTATAGCGATTATTTCAACTTTAGGCTGCTTGCTTTAAGGCAGCCGCCACTGCATCAATAGTATCAGGCACCCATGACTGGTTTTCTTCATTGTATCTATAGGTACTTGCATGAGAGATAACGTCCCCAGTTGCATTAAGAATATCAACGTAAAAACCATTTGTTTCAATTCGAATATGACAATGAAATTCTTTGCCAAGTGGTAAGTCTTGTCGAGCTAAAATCTTTTCAGTTCGAGTTGACTTAAATTCAACCCATGCACCCTGCTTTGTCTGCATGACATAAAGGGCAATACCAGACTGCTTATTTGTAGCAAACTCTTTATAGTGCAAACCTTTTGCATCAAGAGGTATACCACACCATTCACCTTCATAGGTGGTACGAGGATCAAGCACATGAAATCGACAGTCGTCTAATTGCAATTTTAAGTGGGCAGATTCAACAATACCGTTATTAATGTCATTTTTTGATTTGATATACCAAAGCTTGTCGGTTTTATTTAAAACCTTATCAATCCATCCAATAGCCATAAATGCTCCTTCGTCAATCAATCAACATATTTTTAATTTATTGCCTCATAACTTTATTATAGGCAAGGTCCCTAAAGTCGCTTGGGCATATAGCTTCTTTAATACTCATTATGAATTCTTAATTTAAGATACCCATGCAGGAATGAATAAAGGGTCAAAAATAAAAAGAAAAAGGATTGATTAGCCACTTTACCCGATAAATCATCGTTAAATTTACAAACATATCAAACAAGGATAAAAAAGTTTAACTTTATCTTGTCAGTCATGTTGTATTCTGGAAGTGGATATTTTAAGAGAGGATGAAACATGAAACTTCAATTTTTGACTTTATCACTCGTAATAACATCATTATTTACTGGATTTAGCCAAAAGGTTGAAGCTGACACTCTGCTCTATTCTAAAGAACACCAAGCCCTAGAGTCTCAGGACTGGGTGTCATCTTGTATCAATAATAAAGAAACGATTATGTCTTTTTTAGGCGAACACAGGTTAACATCAGTGTCTGTTTATTCAGACGAAAAATGCCAAACACTTAAACAGAATACAACAACATTTGACGATATAAAAATTAGTGCTGTGAATCAAGAAGAGACAACATCACAAATTAAAGCCACTGTGAAAGCGTTAAAGTCTTCGAGCAACAAATCTGTCAGCATCATAATCCAAGGGGATACACTTACCTATTCAGAGAGCGATACACCTTCCTTAGACAGTGAAGAAATTAAGGTGTTTTTAGCCTTACAAGACTAGGCAACAAAGATAAACACCTTAAAATTTTGAACTCAAATATTGAACCAAGCCCTTATTCACCCTGCAGTGTAAGCACCAACTGTCGACGATGTCGCCCATCACGGTGCTCACACAAGTACAAACCCTGCCATGTACCAAGATTCAAGCGCCCTTTTGATATAGGAATTGTGACACTCGCCCCGAGTAAACTACTTTTTAAATGCGCGGGCATATCATCGCTGCCTTCGTAAGTGTGGGTGTAGTAAGGCTCGTCTTCCGGTACAAGGTGATTTATAAAGCTTTCGAAGTCATCACGTACGCTTGAATCAGCATTTTCATTCAGTGTTAGAGATGCAGAGGTATGCTTGATAAAAACATGTAAAAGACCAACCTCTAATCGTTTAAGCTCTGGAATCTGTCTAAGGACATCTTCGGTAATTAAATGAAAACCACGAGCATAATTACCAAGCTGGATCTCTTTTTGGAACCACATAGTTAGGCCTCTGTAAAAGTATTAAAAAGTCGACTTTCTGTAATAAAAGCAAAGTCCTTTTCTTGGGCCCGCTGATGGGCAAGACGAAGTCTTTTATTGATTGTTTCTTTAGTTGAAGCAAAGGTTTCAGCGGGATAAGCACCTAAGGTTTTTGCCATAGCTAAACCTGATTCGAGCAATTGATCTGCAGGCACAACCTCATCAATAAGATTCATTTGATGAATTTCAGCAGCCTGAAGAGGTTCTGTACGATACAATAAACGGCGAGCCGTATTCAATTGAGTCACTGCACTCACAAACTCAACAACAATACTGCCCTCAACACCATTTGGAATTTCAGGCAAAGAAAAAACTGTTTTGTCTGTTGCGATTCGCCAGTCAAATAAAAGTGATACAACAAAACCAAGCCCAATACAGTAGCGATCCATTGCTGCAACAATAGGCTTGTTAATGGAAAATAGGAGATTAAAAAGCTGGTTTTTAAGATCGACCCAGTCTTGCAATTGGTTACTCTGTGCCAGCCGTTGAAGTTCATCTAAATCACCGCCAACACTGAAACCTCGCCTTGCACCACCAGTAATCAGTACAGCATTGATGTCTTGTGCAGCATTAACTTCTGCTAACGCTTGCACAAGAGATTGAATAACACTCATATCCCATGGATTTGTACGCCGTTTATGAGTAATGGTGAGCACCATTACATGATCTTGAACTTGTGTTTGAACAACCATACTTAGACTCTATCTGATTAAAATGACCTGACAGAGTATAAAAGAAAAGGGCCCCTTATGTAAAAAGTGAGCGGCCCTCTTTAAAGCATTTATAATAAATCTAAAAAAATCCCTTAGCGTACAATCCCACGCTTCATGTACATTTTCTTCTTATAAAAGCCAGATTTCAACATTTGTTGAGAAGCGAAACGTTGCGATTTTTCTAATGCCTCATCAACACTGATTGTCCCTTTGACAGCTTCAAGCATGTAAATACCAGCTTGGTAGCCAATAGCAGCAAACTCAGGAATATCAACGAGCTGAATACCTGTATATGGCTTTGGCAACTCGGTCGAATCGATCGGGTCAGCAGCTTCAATTGACTGTAACACGAGCGGGCTAAAGGGAGCAGCTTTAACGTATTCTGCTTGAGCATATGTACTTCTACGAGTACCAGGAGGTACAGATACCCAACCTTCAGATTCTGCAACTAAATTAATATACTCCTCTGAAGTTGCCCATGTAATAAACTTTTGTGCTAACTCAGATTTTTGTGATGAACTAGGTATAGCAAGCGCCCATGTCCACAGCCAGTGAGATCCTTTGGCAGTTGTCCCAATCGGCGCTGCTGTTACAGCAACTTTATCAGACACGGTCGAAAGGTCTTTATTAAATAAAAACCCGGCGGCAACTGTTGCATCAATCCACATACCACAATGACCATCAGCAAAAAGCTTTAAATTTTCATTAAAACCATTTGTCTCAAATTGAGGTGGACCATACTGCGTTAGTAAGTCTTTATATTTCTTTAAAGCCATTTTCCACGCAGATGTATCAAGTGTTGGCTGCCAAGCTTCGTCAAACCAACGGCCCCCATATGAGTTCGCCATTGTTGTTAAAAGGGCAATATTACCGCCCCAGTTTGGCTCTGCCCGTAAACAGATACCATAGACATCATTTTTAGGGTCATGCACTTTTTTGGCAAATGATGCAATTTGATCATATGTAGGCGCTGCAGGCATCTTTAAATTGTTCGCAGCAAAAAGATCTTTACGATAATATGTCATCGAACTTTCAGCATAAAAAGGCAGCGCATAGGGTTTTTCTTCGAAAGATAAGGCTTGCATAACATTAGGAATAACATCAGCTACATTATAAGATTCTGGCAAGTTTTCCAAAGGTTTAATCCAACCACTTCGAGCCCAAATTTGTGCTTCATAAGCACCTATAGTCATAATATCAAACTGACCATCAGTTATAGCAATATCACTTAATAAACGTTGTCGAAGCGTATTTTCATCAAGTACGCGCCATTCAATTTCAATGCCTGGATTTTTCTCAAGAAAGTTTTTTGAAAGCTTTTGCATTACAGACATTTCATAATTATCAACTGTTGCAATCACAATTTTTTTGGTATTCAGGTGCTGGTCATGCCGCACATCATAAAGCCCATGAGCAAGTTGTATAGCCTCTAAACGTCCAGATTCTTCCAATAGTTTAAGGCCTTTATTAAAAGCCTTCAGATGCTTTTCGTAATCTGATTTATTTTTACTAAAACCGATGCTAAAATCATGAAATGCTAACGCTGGGCGCATAAATGTTAAATCACCAATAAGATGAGGGCGAAAGTTAACAAGAGCATCCGCTGCTGAATATTTATCAATTGCAACAAGGTGCAAACGATCCATTGCAAGCTTATCTATATTCTGTAAATCATGCTTAACATAAAATGTTTTGTACTCATCTGTTTCAAGAGCTGGATGTATACCAGCGCCCTTTACCAAGCCAATATGATATGATTTGAGCTGATCTAAACGTTCTTTTTCTGTCAAATTTTCATCAGAGTAACCTGTGAGGTCTGTTGTTTTCTTCTTTAGAAAGCCGACAATATTGCCTGGAAACTCATTTGAATAAGCAAAGCTCGTATTTGCAGGATCAACAAAGGTTGGAGCCAAACCATCAACCGAGCCTTTTTTGGCAGCAATCATAGCTCGTTGATAAGGCATAAATTCAAATTTGACATCATAATTAACTTCAGCAAAGGCTTCAGAAATAACTTGAATTGCAAAACCTTTGTTCGCTAAATGCTCGCCAACGTATGGTGGTTTTTCTACAGTAGAAAGTACAATGGTTTCTTGAGAGTACAGATACTGAGATGCCATTAATGCACCAGTAAAACAACACATTGAATAAAATTGACTTCTAAAAAATGTCTTTGATAACAAGTTTCGCATAGACGTATCGCACCTATAGTCAGCAATTCATACAATAGAATTCAATGCCAGAAGAATAATACGAATTCCACTGCGTCTCAACTTTTTAAAATAAAAGATTCATTGAGCCACTGCAAAAAATGAAACTGAACAACGCCTATGGGAATCGTCCTGAATTAGACTCATTTTTTAACCAAAAGCTAATTGAATTTGCGAGACAACGTCCCTAAAGCCGCTGTCTAAGTAATAAATAGTTTAGCAAAGGAAAGACCGAGCCATTCGATTTTGTATGAAATGTGTATATAAAATGACAGAATATAAATTATTTCATAGATTTAGAGATTAGCTAGTGTTACATTGCGTAACACATGACTGAGGCCTGTCACGATCAACTACAGGCCCATTTAATGATAAGCATTTGCCTTGATTTGGAAGCCCAACAACCTAGCGGCTTTTGAGGTCTTTCATTTATAACCAACGTTTTAAACTTAGGGTTGATTCTAGAAAATCTTTAGTACCTGCCGGCCCGCTTAACTCAACACTAATCGGCCCATTATTTGATTCAACATGTAGTGTGAAGCGCAGGAAAGGATTGCAAATTTTTTCGGTTAATAACCAATCAGAAATAAGCACCATATCTTCTTGATCAGTTCCAAATTTAAGTAAATAACCTGATTCAGTTTCTGCGACATGTTTAATCGAGTCCAGCACAATATTTAAGAGCTGTTCTCGCTTGTCTGTAGCGTCCTCCTTTGAGAAGAGACGATGTGCATCGACTTTCAACATAAATGTATCCTTTTCACTCAGAATGGTTGCGATCTGCTTCAAAGTGCTTTTAACACAGGTTCACCAGCATCAAAATTCAGAGACAAAGCGACCCCATGGACAAACAAAAGCCCGTTTGAAAGACCGATAAAAAATAAATATAAAATCAGATAAGCATCTGAAAACGAAGGGTGAAAACAGGCATAAATTTCTTTATCCCTACTTTAAAATTAGCACAGTAAACGACCAAAAACGAGTAAAAAAATCGAAAGACTTGTTATTTTTTTTATTAAATGCTTGTTTTAATTAGAATAAAAAAAAGGGGAAAGATATTTAACCTCTCCCCTTTTTTTAAATGCACCAGAGCTGAACACTTAGCTTAGCTAATGGTACATACTTGCGCGCATAGGTACTTATGACTTGGAGCTAAGCTCAAGCAAAAGCTTATTCATGCGTCTAACATAATCAGCTGGATCGCTTAAGCTACCACCTTCAGCAAGCGTTGCCTGCTCAAAGATAACTAGAGCAAAATCTTTAAAGCGATCTTCTTGGTCTTCTTTTTCTAGCTGCTCAATCAATGGATGATTTGGGTTAATTTCAAGAATTGGCTTGGAATCAGGAAGTGCTTGACCAGCAGCCTTCATAATTTCGCGCATTTGAATACCCATATCAAAGCTATTAAGCACTAGACATGCTGGGCTTTCAGTTAAACGCTGTGTCGCTTTAACTTCTGACACTTCATTTTCAAGAGACTTCTTAAGACGCTCGATTAAATCTTTACTTTCTTCAGCAACAGCTTCTTGTTGTTTCTTTTCTTCTTCGTCAAGAAGATTTTCTTCTTCAAGATTTGTTTTGCTCAGGTTTTGCATGTGCTTGCCATTAAACTCGTGAAGATAGTTCATCATCCACTCGTCAATGCGATCGCTCATAAGAAGCACTTCAATACCCTTCTTGCGGAAAATCTCAAGATGAGGCGAGTTTTTAGCTGCATTGTACGATTCACCAATGAGGTAGTAGATCTTTGTTTGATCTTCTTTCATACGGCTCACATAATCTGCAAGAGACACTGTTTGCTTGTCTGAGTTTTCATGAGTAGAAGTAAATCGTAATAGACCTGCGATCTTCTCACGGTTTGAGAAATCTTCAGCAGGACCTTCTTTAAGAACACTACCGAAAGCTTCCCAGAAAGACTGATACTTTTCTTTATCGTTTTCTGCAATTTTGCCAAGTAGATCAAGCACACGCTTTGTGACCGCAGACTTCATGGATTCAACTTGACGATCTTTTTGCAAGATTTCACGAGATACGTTTAGAGATAGATCGTTGGAATCAATCACACCCTTAATAAATCTGAGATACAGAGGCAAGAACTGCTCTGCTTCATCCATAATGAAGACACGTTGCACATACAGCTTTAAGCCTTTTGGCATTTCGCGGTTGTAAAGATCATATGGTGCACGTTTTGGAATATAGAGTAGACTTGTGTAATCAAGCTTACCTTCAACCTTGTTATGAACCCAATCAAGTGGCTCTTCATAGTCATGTGAAATATGCTTGTAGAACTCTTGGTAATCTTCGTCTTTAATTTCGTTTTTGCTACGAGTCCAAAGTGCAGTCGCTTGGTTTACTTTTTCAAACTCAGGTGCTTTTTCTTCTTTTGCTTCTGGCTTATCTTCGCCTTCAGCTGCTGGCTCTTCGTGCTCGACTTTGAGCATTTCAATCGGAAGTGCAATATGGTCAGAGTATTTACCAATAATTGAACGAAGCTTAAAGTCACTCGCAAATTCTTTCGAATCTTCACGGAGCTTAAGAACGATTTCAGTACCACGCTCTTCTTTCTGCGTTGCTTCAATCTCGAACTCGCCTTCACCTTGAGAGAACCAGTGAACTGCTTCGCTCTCACCTGCTTTACGTGTATAGACATCAACAGATTCAGCCACAATAAACACTGAGTAGAAACCTACACCAAACTGGCCAATAAGCTGAGAATCTTGCTTTTGATCGCCACTCATATTTTGAATAAAGTTAGCTGTACCAGACTTTGCAATCGTACCTAGGTTTTCCATGACTTCGTCGCGAGTCATACCAATACCATTGTCAGCAATCGAGATAGTGCCTTTCTCTTCGTCGAAAGTAACACGGATGCGAAGCTCAGGATCATTTTCCATAAGCTCTGGCTTATCAAGAGCCAAAAAGCGAAGTTTATCAGCAGCATCAGATGCGTTTGAGATGAGCTCTCTTAGGAAGATTTCTTTATTGGAATATAAAGAGTGGATCATCAGATGAAGTAACTGTTTGACTTCTGCCTGGAAACCATGAGTTTCCTTCTTGACTGTTTCAACCATGTGGTCGCTCCTTTCAATAATTGACATGTTCAATATTTTTAAAAATTGGCTGCAAAGATGGGTGTCCTTGCTACAGGGAATAAGATGGGGACAGGTCAATGTATTTCAAGGGGAAAAGAGGATTTTTTAAAAAAAGTTACTTTGGTTGTCTCACAGGTGCCCATTCCATGGGCACCTGCAGACAGGGGTGGGTTCTTTAAAACTAAGTATTTAAATACAAAAGCTCATGCCTATGAACTTATAGCATTGGCAAGAGTGGTATCCATTGGATCTAAAGAGTTGAGAGCATCCTGACACTCTGTATCATTTGTTGGCACTGTACCATTGTAGGTTTCAGGAATAGCAGGACCACTCCATGTTCTTAGCTCATCATCAATATCAGTACGATAAATATATGAACCTTGATTATTTGGATCTTCTCCACCAAATTGAATGGTTGCTTGTCTGTTAACACCTGCAATTTCAAAATCAAGCATCAAAGCGTAGCCATCATTAAGAACTGTCCAAGACCCTTTGTCTGAGTGTGTCCCTAAAGTACCACCAGATTTCAAAGTATAATCAGCATCTAGGCCATCCACATATCGCACACAAGCAGTTAGGGTTCCAGTTGTTGTACTGCCTTCATCAGCTACAAAATAAAGTACAGCAGAATAATCTTCAGAGTTACGCACATTACTTGCAACAGTAGATTCACTCACTCTCAAGTATTTCCCACCAAGATCAGACAGTTCGCCACTATATGAAACTGTTGTTGTATTTGTAACTTCAGTTTCATTAGACATATCTACATTTATCAAACTTGTAATTGATGTACTAGGCTTTGACAACTCATTCTTTAAAGTCGTGAGTGTTGAACTGTTCTGAATACCTGTAATTAGATTGGAAATATCAGATACACTATTTTGATTCGCAATCTTTGAAGTTGCCAAATCAATTAACTTGACAGTTCCTAGCGTGTCACTGCTTGTAGAAACATTACTTAAAGCATTAACCACATCATCAACAATGTCACCCACACGAGTAAGATTAGTTAGATCACTGGTGTTTAGAATTTCAGGAGATACACCTGCAGTGTCAGGCAAAGTAACACCTTTGAGAGTATAAGTATTCTCAATATTTTGCCTTGCATTTTGCATAATAATACTTAGATTTGCTGAACTCAACGTATTATCCAGTGCTGTATTTGCATCAGTTTCATCCAAAAGCGATTGTGTAAGCGCGTTATAAACATACGAAGAGGTATCAGTCGGCAGTGACTCTTCATCTCGTACCTTAAAGACTTGGTCAGCTATTTGAGAAGCAGAGGTCACAGTTTTATGGATTTTTTGTGTAAGCTTTAAAAGCCTTAAATCTGCAGCATCATCCTGGCTTTGATTAAAAGCTATTGCATCACGATTGTAAAAATCACGATTTAAGTCGCTATCTGTTATACCAAGAAGAGATTTAGCTCGTGTTTGATCTGCTGTATTATTTGGCACATAAGATAGTACTGTTGTAATAGGATTCACAACATCAATATTGGAAATTGATCTCTGAGCTGTGACATTAACATTTTTACGCAATATACCTTTAAAAGGCTCACCAGTTAATAAGTCATACCCACCTTGAATTAAAACAGGATAATCTCCAACTATAGCTTTCAAACAATGCTTTTCTCTTAAAGCTTCATCTGTACTCGTACAATAATTAGTTGCGGGTGAAGTGGTTGGATTATAACTGTAATACCCCATATCATCAGTGTAAGCATGAGGCTCAAAAGCATCACGTACTGCATTTTTGTTTAAATCCTGAAAGACTTCAGCTCGCGCAATATAGCCATCAAGGCCAAGCCCTGATAAATTCACACGGTTTTCTACACCATCATCTTGCCCTGTACCACCACAACCAGCAATACCAGCACTTACAGCAGCAACAGCCAAAATTAATGGTTTAATTTTAAAATTCTTCATATCTTAATTCCTCTGAATTCAAATGAACGCATTAATGACGTTGCAATTAAAAATGCTCTTCAAAACCAATATTAAATGCAATATTTCGTGGTGCAGAGTCGCCATCAACTTCTGTAGTATCTAAACCGTATTCAAAATCAAAGTTAATATTTCTAAAAAGAGAAAAACCAAAAGTTGCGCTGGAAAGTTCAGAACCAATTTGGTTTTGTTTATAACCTACACGGACACCTGGAATAGCCCAAAATTCTGGCTGATAAAATGCAGCTACAGACATCCACTGATAATCATCACCAACAAAATCTTCATGCTCACCAATATCGAAACTTGTACCAAGCATCAGATTTGGCTTAAGCCAGACACTTGCATCCAAAGTGCCATAAGCTCGCATCTTGTGGGTTTCTGTACCATCAATTCGCCCATCAGCTATAAAGGCTTGAGCCTGGAAACAATTATTTTGAGATGTACCTGATAAACCATCACAGTTAGTGCCTACTGGCCCATAATCAAACTCAGGCTCATTGATATTATTTAAGGTTAAACCCAGCTGATACATATCTGCACGCCAAATTGCACCTAAACTTAATGAAACCCCAGTTGAAGAGACTTCGTTTTTGTCGTAATCATCTTCAATTGTATCTTCAAGGTCATCAACATCATCAATTAAAATAACTTGCTTACTAAGAGACAAGCGATGTACGTCTAATTTACCGCCTACAATTAACTGGCCTGATTTCCAACCTTCACCCCCCTCCCATACTGGTTGCGCATATCCTAAACCTAATCGGATACCAGTACCTGCTTTCAAATACACTGAGCTTTGAGTTTGAATACTTCCAGTAGAGCCATTCATTTGAACTGTGACTTCGTCATCAATAAACCGACCTCCAATAAGAAGTTCAGCACCAGACTCTACAAAAAAGTTGCCTTTCATTCCACCGACATTAAATACAACTGGCATGAGAGGCACTGAAACACCAGAATTAAGTTTCATATAGCCTTCACGGCCAAGTTCAGGTAAGATTGCATTAAACCGGTCTACAAGAGCTTCACCTTCACTTAAAGTTAAGTCATCACGATCAAGCTCATCTGAAAGATCATTAATCTCTTGTTCAAAATTAGAGACATCACCCAATTCAATACCTGTACCAATTGTCGTCAACCAGCCAAAACGAATATTTTCATCATCCCTAAGCATCAACTGCGCGCTTGCCGGGTTATACGCCAAACTTGAAAGTGCATATGGATTGGAAACAGCGCCTGTTGTTAAAGTACTCCCTGGTGCATAGCCAGATGGCGCAGCAAACGCAGCACCAGCAAGACTTGTCAGTGCAGCCACCGAGATTGTGAGAGCTTTTAGTTTCATTTATTAATCTCCATCCTTGATTAATCATCAACCGAACTAGCTATTTAATTTATTTATTAAAGATATTTCTTAAATAAAAAAGCTATGCTTTAAATTAATAACTCTTTTCAGTAAAGATCAAAAAATGGAATTTTGTAGGTAAACATGGCAGTAAAATTTTATTTTAAAGGTGTATTTCGGCTTTCTCTAGGATTATTACTGGTACTAGTTCACAATTATTCACTTTCAAGCGAACAAGACCTTCCAACACCCTTCACATTAGAAATTCTTAAAGAAACAGCCTCAGAATCAAAGGGGTTTAACGATGAGTTTGATGCGGCAGTATGGATGGTTGCCATGGATAGCCGTTTAAAGCGTTATATCAAGGACAAACCCACACGGGAAAAAATTCTAAAAGCCGCTCATCGCGAAGCCAGTAAAAATGAACTAGACCCACAAATAGTATTAGCTGTTATGCACGTGGAAAGCTTATTTGACCATTTTGCAATTTCAAGAGTTGGTGCCCAAGGTATTATGCAAATCATGCCTTTTTGGAAAAAAGAATTAAATGAACCTGATGCCAATTTATTCGATATAGACACCAACGTTCGTTTTGGCTGTTTAATTTTAAAAACTTATTTAAAGATTGAAAAAGGCAATATGTTTCGCGCCCTCGGTCGCTACAACGGCTCATTGGGTAAAAGAAAATACCCAGATAAAGTTTTTTCTCGTCTCGAAAAATATTGGTCATTTCATTAAAGCCATGCCCTTAAAACTATTCTCTGTCTATAATTTTTGAATACATTATTTTCTATTAGGAGTTTTACATGAGCATTGTGCCTTACCTGCAACGAATGATTGATGAAGATGGTTCAGATCTTTTCTTTTCGGCAGGTGCTCCAATAAGTTGTAAGATCTATGGTGAACTTCGCCCATTCTCTGAAGAGAAAATGAATAACAAGCTTATTGAAGCCTATGCAATGTCTTTAATGTCTTCTGATCAAAGAGAGGCTTTTGAAGAAAAACCAGAAATGAATCTGGCTATTTCTGAATCTGGCGTTGGTCGATTTAGGGTGAATATTTTTCGGCAACGTTCAAATATATCCATGGTTATACGAGCTATTAAAACGGATATTCCAGATTTTAGATCACTGAATCTCCCTCCTGTCTTGCTTAAACTTATTATGCAAAAACGTGGGTTAATTCTCTTTGTGGGCGGTACTGGCTCTGGTAAGTCAACCTCCCTCGCCTCGCTTATTGACTATCGAAACTCCAACTCAGCAGGCCATATTATTACCATTGAAGACCCTGTAGAATTTGTTCACCCTCATAAAAGAAGCATTGTAAACCAGCGAGAAGTTGGTGTAGATACAAACTCTTACGAAGATGCACTGGAAAACACATTACGACAAGCACCAGATGTTATTCTCATCGGTGAGATTAGAACAGCAGAAACAATGGAGCATGCCCTTGCCTTTGCTGAGACAGGGCATCTTTGTATATCGACACTGCATGCGAACAATGCCAACCAAGCTATCGATAGGATTGTGAACTTCTTTCCAGAGGAACGACACAAACAGCTCTTTTTAGACTTATCTTTAAACTTAAGAGGCATTATTTCGCAGCGCTTAATACCAACTGTTGATAAGAAGCGTGCTGCAGCTGTGGAAATATTGCTTGGCACCCCTCGTGTTTGCGACCTTATTAAAACAGGTAAACCAGACGAGATTAAAGAAGTGATGAGCAAATCAGAAGCGCAAGGCATGCAGACCTTTGATTCCGCTTTGTATAAACTTTATAGCGATGGCAAAATAAGCATGGATGAAGCCCTTAAAAATGCTGATTCCAAAAATAATTTACGACTTAAAATTACCCTGGACAACCCAAGTGCTGAAGAAACACCCGCACCAAAAGAAGAGCCAAAAGCAGCTGCAGCGCCAGCCACACCAGCAGCAGAAAAACCTGCAACCCCACAAGCGCAAGCACAAGCTGCACCACCTAAGCCAGATAAACCTGCAGGGCTTTCTTTATCACTCGAACCTATTAATGAGGACGATGACGAGCCTCACTAAGCAACACAGAGGAACTCATTGTGTTTAGAGTATTAAGCGCTTTTTTTCATTTCCCATACTTTACACTAATGGATATCATGCACCGCATCCATGATGCGGCCTGTTACTACAAATATAAATCATTTCGTCAGGCAGACCTCGCCCTGACTAAAAGCTATTTACTTCGCAATCCCTATGCCATGTGCCGTAAGTTTTTTACCACAGCCAAAGGTAAAGAAAGTGGCGCTAACCGTGTTCAAGTAATCTATGGCGAAACCTTCTGCATGACATTTGAGTTAATTGCTCATCGCCTCAATATTGGTCCTCATGATATCTTTTATGATCTTGGTTGCGGCCGTGGTCGTGGCGTCTTCTTTATGAACGCTTTAACTGGCGCAAAAACAATTGGCGTCGAGATCAACCCTGACTTCGTTAAGAAAGCAACCGCAATTCAAGAAAAGCTTGCCCTCGACAATGTTACTTTTAAAGAAGAAAGCATTTTTGATTCAGATCTCAGCTATTCTACAGTTCTCTATTTTTACGGCATTGCTTTTAACGATAAAGCAATTCTCACATTAATAGAAAAATTTGTGCAACTGCCTGCTGGTATTCGAATCGTTTGTGTTGGCTTTTCTTTAAATGATTACTATGAAGAAGAATTATTTGAAGATATAGACGACTTCCCTGTTTTCTATTTATGGGGTAAAACACGAGTCTATGTTTGCCAAACGAAAGGCGACCCTGTTGATGAAGATCTCAGCGCACAAATTGTCAGTCAACTTGAACAAAACAGCCAAGAATAGACAAAAATTGTCACTTTATGACGGACAATTTTTGTCATACCCATTTACATTTCACCTCAATACAGCAACTTAAAAAAACAATTTAAAATTAAGCTGCTGTATTTCCGAACAAATTAAAATTAATTAATCACCTCTGAAAAACTGGCATTAATTTCGCATTATGTATATTGCATTCGATATTTGGCTTAAAGTTTTTTGGAGGCTCTCTTATGATTAAACGTCAATCACTACAACAAGGTTTTACACTTATTGAATTGATGATCGTTGTTGCGATTATCGGTATTCTGGCTGCGGTAGCGGTTCCTGCTTATCAGGATTACACACAGCGTTCTAAAGTCGCTGGTGCAGTAGCAGCTGTTTCTTCACTTAAAACATATGTTGGCGACTGTTATACACGCACAGGTTCACTTTTACCATGCGTTGCAGGCGACTACGGCATTCCAGATAACATCGCAGCTCCAGGCACAATAAATCATGTTGATGCCGTTCAGGTAGCAGCTAACGGTGTGATTACTGTAACAACAGCAGGTCGTGACCCTCAACTTAACGCAATGATCATTACAATGACACCAACAATTGCAGGTGGTTCAATTCAGTGGACTCTAGAAGGTACTGGTTGTGATGACTCAGACGGTGATGGCACAATTGATAATGCTCGTGGTATTAACTGTGGCGGTGTTGTAAACGGATAACAGAACAAAATGTAAGAAAGAGCGGCTTGGCCGCTCTTTTTTTTAGGAGAAAAAACATGAGCCATACTGAAAAAACAAATGGATTTACTCTAATTGAACTCATGATAACAGTTGCTATTATTGGAATACTTGCAGCAATAGCAGTGCCCGCCTATCAAAACTATTCTGAACGTTCTAAGGTTGCCGGCGCGGTTTCTGCAGGTTCTGGTTATAAGCAGTTTGTCAGTGAATGCTACCAGCGACAAGGCTCACTGCCAGGATGTACTGCGGGTTCATTTGGCATACCTGCAAACATTACGACGACTGGTACTATTAACCATATACGATCACTCAACACGCTTAACGGCATTATTACTATTGAAACAAGCGCACTTATACCTGGCACAACCAATCAATATATGAATATTATATTGACGCCAATCGAAAATAGCACTGCTCTCCAATGGGAACTCACCGGCACAGGATGTGATGATACCAATAACGATGGTACCGTCGATAATTACAGTGGCATTAACTGTCGAGGTTCATCCTACTAATTTTGATTATTGATCTATAATTCAAAAAGGACATTGCAAATTAAACGTGCCTCAGGGAGTTGTCGAGCAAAATGTCAAAAATCAATATTTCAGGCTTAGCTAAAAGGTTAGTGCGAGACGGCATTCTTACAGAAGAAACCGCTGTAGAGTGTACAGCGGCCTCGCTTGAGCAAAAAATACCTTTCGTCAGCTTTATCGTCAAAGAACGAAAAGCCTCTGCTCACAAAGTTGCTTTAGCTGCTGCTGATGAATTTGGTGCACCAGTCTTTGATATTCAAGCCTATGACATGGAGCTGTGTCCAAAAGATTTAGTTGAAAATGGTCTCATCCAAAAACACCGAGTTATGCCGCTGTTTAAACGAGGCAATCGTTTATTTCTTGGTGTAGCAGACCCTACTAATCTTCTCGCATTAGATGAAATTAAATTTAATACCGGCCTCACAACAGAAGCCATTGTTGTTGAAGAAGATAAACTTCAAACAATGATCGATAAGTATCTGGATAGCCAAGATGAAAGCATGAATCTTGAAGATACTGATCTTGATAATTTAGATCTTGAAACAGTTCAAGAGGAAACACCACAAGATGACCCTAACTATGTGGGTACCGATGATGCGCCAGTGGTTAAGTTTGTGAATAAAATGCTGCTTGATGCTATAAAAATGGGTGCCTCGGATATTCACTTTGAGCCGTACGAAAAAGCCTACCGTGTTCGCTTTCGTATGGATGGTATTTTAAAAGAAATGACCCGCCCTCCAGTGAATTTATCCCCTAAAATTGCAGCTCGTTTAAAAGTCATGTCGAGTATGGATATTTCAGAAAGACGTATCCCGCAAGATGGTCGTATTAAATTAAAACTCAGCAAAACAAAAGCCATCGACTTTCGTGTAAATACACTCCCTACTCTTTTTGGCGAAAAAATCTGTTTGCGTCAGCTCGATCCAGATTCAGCAAAACTTGGTATCGATATGCTTGGTTATGAAGATGACCAGAAGGCATTGTATTTAGAAGCCCTTGCTAAACCACAAGGCATGATCCTCGTAACAGGCCCTACAGGTTCAGGTAAGACTGTTTCCCTCTACACAGGCTTAAATATTCTAAATACCCCAGAACGAAATATTTCCACAGCGGAAGATCCTGTGGAGATTAACTTAGAAGGGATTAACCAGGTTAACGTTCGTATGAAAGTTGGCTTAGACTTTGGTACTGCCCTTCGTGCTTTCCTTCGTCAAGATCCAGATGTTGTTATGGTTGGTGAGATTCGTGACCTTGAAACTGCACAGATTGCAATTAAAGCGGCGCAAACAGGTCACTTAGTGTTATCCACACTGCATACAAACTCAGCAGCAGAAACCCTTACTCGTCTTCGAAATATGGGTGTACCTGCCTTTAACATTGCAACATCGGTATCACTTATTATTGCACAGCGACTAGCTCGCCGCCTTTGTAATAACTGTAAAACACCTCTCGACTTACCCCACCAAGCGCTTCGAGAAATTGGTTTCGCAGAGGACGAATTAGACGATATTACAATTTATGGCCCTGTTGGTTGCGATAAATGTGTTAATGGCTACAAAGGCCGTACTGGTATTTATGAAGTGGTGAAAATGACTGAAGGCTTAAGCCGCATTATTATGAGCGATGGTAATTCTATAGAAATCAGTGACAAAGCTCGATCTGAAGGCTATCCAGACTTACGTGCAGCAGGATTGAAAAAAGCAAAAGACGGCGTCACAAGCTTAGAAGAAGTCAACAGGGTAACTTCAAATTAACAAAATTAAAAATGCATCTATACTTTTACTAATGAAATTTATTTTCTGTAATTTGGCATAGAAAAATTAAAAATACTTTGACCGAAATCCAGCAGTAACGGCGGTGAAAATGGCAACTAAAGCAGCTAAAAAGACCCAAAAAGCACAAGTCGCAAAAATTGTGCAATATGAGTATCATGGGGTCGATAAAAAAGGCAAAAAACTGAAAGGTGATATATCTGCCCCTTCTATTACTGTTGCTAAAGCAGAATTAAGACGTCAAGGTGTTATCACTAAGCGGATTAAGAAAAAGCCAAAACCTCTTTTTGGTGGCAAACAGCAAAAAATTACGCCATCTGATGTCTGTATTTTTACTCGCCAATTAGCAACCATGATGAAATCAGGTGTACCGCTGGTTCAAGCTTTCGAAATTACAGCAGAAGGTTTAGAAAACCAAAGTATGCGCAAACTTCTACTTGAACTTAAAACTGAAGTAGAAGGTGGTAACTCTCTCGAAAACGCCCTACGCCGCCATCCAAAATATTTTGATGATCTATTTTGCAGCTTAGTTGGTGCAGGTGAACAAGCTGGTGCTCTTGAAACTATGCTTGATCGCGTTGCAACTTATCAAGAAAAATCTGAAGCACTCAAAATGAAAATTAAAAAGGCAATGAAATACCCTATTGCCGTTGTTTGTGTGGCTTTAATTGTAACAGTTATCCTCTTGGTTAAAGTTGTACCAACCTTTGAAGAACTTTTTGAAGGTTTTGGAGCAGAACTTCCAGCATTTACCAAGTTTGTAATGAGCTTATCCGAGTGGATGCAGGCTAACTGGTATATGGTTATTGGCTTCTTTATCGCAGTTCCGTTCACGATTAAGTATTGCCTTCGTAAATTTCCAGGCTTTAGAGACGCTGTAGATAAAGGCATGCTTAAAGCACCAGTTGTTGGTGATATTTTATTCAAATCAACAATTGCTCGTTTCGCTCGAACCCTTGCAACAACATTTGCCGCTGGTGTTCCACTGGTTGAAGCATTAGAATCCGTTGAAGGCGCAACTGGTAACATTGTTTATAAAAGAGCAGTTGCGAATATTCGTGAAGAAGTTGCATCAGGTACGCAACTTCAGTTTGCAATGCGACAAACAGGTGTATTCCCTTCTATGGCAATTCAAATGACTGCTATTGGTGAAGAATCTGGTGCCTTGGATGCTATGTTAGAAAAAGTAGCAACGTATTATGAAGATGAAGTAGACAACGCTGTTGATGGCTTAACTTCACTTATGGAACCAATTATCATGTCCGTCCTCGGTGTGTTAGTTGGTGGCTTAATCATTGCAATGTACCTCCCAATCTTCCAGATGGGTAAAGCCGTAGGATAAAAACGACACAATGACATACACAGAACATTATCAATTATTTTTCGATACGTTCCCAATAGCTCTGCCAATTTTGGCGGGGCTTTTTGGTTTACTAGTAGGCAGTTTTTTAAATGTTGTTGCCTATCGCTTTCCTCTTATGCTTGAGCAATCTTGGATCCAAGATGCTAAATATATCATGCAAATCATTGAGGCTGGGCACTCACTCATCCGCCCTCGTCCACTTGAATTTGAACAAAGCCTTCCACAGCCTGAAGAGCCTAAAATCACACTCAGCAAGCCACGATCACATTGCCCTAAGTGTAAAACGCAAATAAAAGCCTGGCAAAATATTCCACTTGTCAGCTTTTTAATACTCAAAGGAAAGTGTGCGAATTCAGACTGTGATGCCAAAATTCCAAAGCGTTATTTTGGTGTCGAGTTGGTGACTGGTTTAATGTCATTTGCTGTTGGCTGGTACTTTGGTTACAGCCTTGTAACTCTTGCCGCTCTATTTCTGACTTGGGTGCTTATTGCACTCACATTAATTGATTTTGACACGCAGCTTTTACCTGATCAAATTGTATTACCACTCCTCTGGATTGGCATTATCTTGAACTATTTTGACACCTTTGTTTCATTGGAGTCTGCAGTCCTAGGTACAATTGCAGGTTATATGAGCCTCTGGATACTCTTCCACCTCTTCAAAATGCTCACTGGCAAGGAAGGCATGGGATTTGGTGATTTTAAGCTTTATGCTGCTCTTGGTGCATGGCTTGGCATTTCAGCATTACCAGCCATTCTCATGATCGCTTCTGTCATTGGCTCCATATTTGGGATCAGCATGATTTTAATGCGCGGCCATAACAGTCAAAAGCCAATTGCTTTTGGTCCATACCTTGCCATTGGCGGTTGGATATTTTTGCTTTGGAGTGAAAGTATAAACACTCTGCTTCCAGTTCATCAGTTTGCAATGGTCATGAATTAAAACTCAGCCATAAAAAAACCGGTCTTAAACCGGTTTTTTTATGGCTCATCTTATTAGGCTTCTTTCTTGTCCATCATCGCTCTGAATTCATCAGCTAATAATGACTGATCAACAAGGCCTAAGTTAAGTATGTCCTCAAGCGTTATCATTTCACGATGCATTAAATACATGCAATAGGTCATTTTAAAGACACGCTGAGTAAACTCTTTTGCTCTTGCACGTATCTCATGGGCCGAGACATATTCTTTACCATTGTTGCTTGCAAGCTGAGTAATAGCTATAGCAAGGTTGTCATCAATACCTGGTATTTTTGCGACAATATCTTCAAGATCAAAGACAGTTAATGCAGCATCTTCAAGACCTTCATCAATAATTAATTGCTCAATAAGTCCATAAAACTTGAGTGCAGTTTCAATCTGCTCTTTCATTGACTCAGCGCCACGAGTTTTAAAGAATTCAATATGAGCCATGGATTATCTCCTCACCATTCTTGATAAATCACCTGCATCTGTTTTAGTGACTTGTGACATCATTAAACTGATAAATTGCTGCATTAAGGCTTGATTTGCACCTGCAACTTCTTCAACATCTGCAAATTCTTTAAGGTCAAAGTCTTCTTTCGTCAGTTCAGGCTCACCATCAGATAAAATGTCCCACATTTTCTCGGCATCAGATTCACTCATACCAAGCTCTTCCATACCTGTGACAAACTCATCTCTTGAAACTGTTAAGGCTTCTTCGGGAGTGACAACCCCCTTATTACCAGCTTCACCTTCCGCAATACCTAAATCGTCTACGACCGCAAAGGGATCTTGACCTACGCCATTAATATCCATAATTTTTTTCCACCTGTGATTATAATATCCGTGCGGGTTGAGCCCTACTTATTGAATTAGAGATGCATTAATAATCTCATAACTTGAGCCTTCATAAGCTGTGGCTTAGTGTATTAAATGTAACACTAAGTAACTCACAGCGATCTTAAAAGTTATAAAAAGCCAGCCACAAAAAAACCCCGACTCTCACACAATAGTCAGGGTTTTGTTAAGAGAATGTGAGGCTAATAAGGGTTACTTAATCCCGTACATTCGAGGGTGAGCAAAAATAAGCGCACTTGTTGTGCCACCAAAGCCATATGAATTTGAGAGCACGTAGTTAAGCTCAGCAGGCTTGGCTTCACGAGGCACAAGATCAAAACCATCGCAACCACGATCAGCTGTATAGAGGTTTGCAGTAGCAGGAATTAAGCTTTCTTGCATGGCTTGAATACATATACCAGCTTCAATACCACCAGCAGCACCTAGCGCATGCCCATGCAGAGACTTCGTAGAAGAGACAGGCACTTGTGACTTAGGTGTACCATCAGCTTCAAGTACACTTGCAATGCCTTGTAGCTCAGCAAAATCACCAAGAGGTGTTGATGTACCATGGGCATTAATATAGTTAAGCTTGGCAGTTGTAATATCTGCATCCTTTAACGCCATTCGCTGAGCTGCAGCACCACCATGACCATTTTTAGGTGGCTTTGTCACATGCTCTGCATCCGACCCACTGCCAAAACCGGCAATAACAGCTAAAATTGGAGCACCACGATTTACCGCATGCTCAAGGCTTTCAAGTAAAAGTACACCTGCACCTTCGCTTAAGACAAACCCGTCACGATCTACATCCCAAGGACGACTCGCTTCAGCTGGTGCATCATTGCGTTTAGAAAGCGCATTAGCTGCAATATAACCAGCCATACTAAATGGCGTGACACCTTCATCAGTACCACCAGCAAGCATAAGGTCTGCTTCACCCCACTGAATAGCACGTGCAGCCATACCAATATTATGGTTAGCAGTTGCGCAAGCAGTGGAAACTGCCCAGTTTGGCCCACGTAGGTTATAACGAATGGAAACTTGTCCAGCAGGCATATTACCAAGGTACTTAGGGTGTGTACGTGCTTCTACACGCTTTGAGTTTTGAAGCTTTAAAACATTCTCTTCAATGGTTGTTACACCAGACATACAGCTCCCAATACTGACACCAAAACGAGTTGGGTCGATATCACCGTCAAGTTGAATTTGAGCGAGCTGAGATGTTTCTTCTTGTGATGCAGAAATAAGGCCTGCCTGACGTAATGCTTCTTCGGCAGCGACTAAACCAAAAACACTGAATGGATCCATTTCACGGACGAGTTTTGCAGGTAAGAATTGGTCGACATTAAGACCTTTTACTTCTCCGGCTATTTTTACATTAGCTTCCGACACATCAAATTTGGTGATCTGCTCAATACCAGACTCACCTTTTGCAACCTTGGCCCAAGCATCCGCCATGTTTAAACCAAGACAGCTTACATGTCCAATACCTGTTACAGCTACTAATCGACGCCCTTGATGATCACGATATTCTGAATTCATGCGTCCTGATTCTCCTCGTCACTTTTTTAACACGCCCTTAGGGCGTACAAATCCCTTTGGCTAATTTGACTGGAAGCATAACACTTTTTTCACAATATCGGGAGTTTTTAGAAAGAGGTTTCACAGTAATCTATTGAAAAGTAGTCATTTTAACCGAGAGAATATTTAAAACATCTAGCAGTGGACGAGGCAACACCCCTTAAGTCGCTGCCTAAAACAAAAAAGGGAGCACAAGCTCCCTTTTCTTCTCATATTCTATTATGATTCGAACGCAGATTCATACCAAAGCGCAAAACTCGATAAGAATATTAAAGCTCGCTGATCAGAGGTAGAAACTTTGCCTCTCGAAACTGCAACACGATCCATTAATGTAAAAACTTTATCTTGATTAAATGGCATAAGCTTTATAGTGTCTTGCAAAGCAGCACAGCATTGAGGCCAGAGCTGCAACCATAATTGCTCGTGTTGATAAGCATTGCGCAACACAGCGTTAGGATTTTCAACATCAAGCTCCATAAAAAACTCATGATAGGCTTGATCTAATAATTGCCCCCCCACAACGCCTTTGGTATGAAAGCGTGGATGCTGTGCACTTAACCACTCAATAACTGCCATATCAGCAAAAGGCATATGCACCTGTACTTCTTGCTTCAAACCAATTTGATTCAAGTTTGCCATAAGCGGCTGCAAATAATGCTCAAACAATTTTGCATGAAGCTGCTCTTTTGGAGACCAGTCCTGCCATTCTAGCGGTGTGTCTTCAACTAAATCATCACAACTGAAAAGAGCATTAATTTCATCACTAAAATAATCCTTCGTGGCTTGGTACTCATGATATAAAGGCTGTAATGCAGGTAAATTCCAGCTCTCATCCACTTCATGCGTTGCTAAAGGTAATCGTTGAAGCCAACGCTGCTTCTGAGTGAAATGATGAAAACCGAACAGAATATCCTCACCGACTGACATAGCAACATGCTGATCTGGCTCAGCAGTAAAAATGGATGCAATCCAAGGCAATGACTCTAAACTTGTGATCGGCCTACCCCAAGCTTTTACCATTTCAATATAATCCAATCCATCGCGCTCATATGGTAATGCATTAATTGGTTTGCGGGATTGCGTATTTACAAGTGCCGGAAGAAGCGGTGTTGCTTCAACAGGATTCGCGATTGTAAGGGTTTCTTTTTCTGCTTTCTCCAAAACTTTATCAACACTTGCACCGATTATTTCTTGCATTTGTGCAATAGATGGCTCTTGGTAAGACTCTTCCCATAAAAAGCGCCAGTAACGAGAACGACGCATGCGCCCCTTTTCGATCGTTACAATCTCACCTGCACCAACTGATTCAATTTTTTGCAATAACGTCTGCTTAGGTCCAACATCCCCTGTCATGATCATTCGATGCAAAGCCGCAATATCTAAACGAGGAGACTCAACATGAAGCGCTGATTCATGACTTGAGAACCAAACATGGTCGCCGTCATGACGAATAAAGAGAGGATAATAACCAAGAGGATCGCGAAAAAGAATAAAGCGCTGTTCCTGTGGATCCCATATAAAGGCGCTAAACTGCCCTTTAAGCATTGGAACGGACAGAAGGCCTCGAGACTGATATAGCCGCAAAAGTAATTCTGCTTGGTTGTAGACGCGAGCACCTTGAGCCCCAACTCGAGCACTTAAAACCTCTTGGTTATCAAACTGACCTTGCAGCCAAATTAAGCAACCAGTTTCTGTGCAATGGTATGTGCTTTGATTAAATCTTGGGTTAACAACTGCTTTCAACTGCAAGCGATGATCATTAAACTCCATTGGTATTTCAGTTTTAGAGGCAATTGATTTTGCCATTTCTACCATTAAAGGATCACAAGGAACCCTTGCACCACCAACTGCGAAAACGCCTACCACACCAGACATGCAACTTCCTTTCTGCATTTACCATACATCGGGTTTGCAGGATCATTCCTTGATCCTGTTTACAACTCAAGAGAAACAGAGTACTTTAGTGCCCTATCAAAAAAGCATATTAATATCATCAGCATGCTTCTTTTTTCTCTTCATGTTTTTAGTATAGATGTAGAGTTGGAATCTGGCGAAATTTCATTCATTGAACTTTAATGAAATTGTTTTGTCTATTGTAGGCTTGTTGACAACATACTCACACCAAATGGTGTAAGGCACAATCATAAAGGTGAATTTATGCAGGATGATCAGAAGTTCAAGTACTTGAAGTTACCAGTGGTCGTGACGGCTTTCGGTCTTTTGGCCGGGTGCGGCGCGTCTGTGGAGTCTGACTCTCTCAATACAACTCAGACATCACTACCCGCTGAAAAGTCTTTCGATACTAGTGTCGATAAAGATTCCTCTTTCTTGGATCAATTTGAAAAAAGTTATTACGATCAAAAACAAGCCTTCTTAGAAGAGCAAGCTAAAAAAGAGCAAGAGGCAGCCGAGCAACAAGAAGCTATCGCAGAATCCCCAAAAGCACCAGTTATTACACCACCAGCAATCACAACACCGCCACAAAAGCCAACTTTTGGTGACTATACTCCACCTTCTGAGCAACCTGAAGTGATCGAAGAACCTGTTGTTATTGAGCAACCTGAAGTGATCGAAGAGCCTGTTGTTATTGAGCAACCTGAAGTTATCGAGGAGCCTGTTGTTATTGAACAACCTGAGGTTATCGAAGAACCTGAAGTTGTTACTGAAGAACCACAGCAACCACAAAAGCCAACTTTTGGTGATTATACGCCGCCGTCTGAAGAACCAGAAGTAATCGAAGAGCCTGAGGTCGTGACTGAAGAACCAGAAGTAATCGAAGAGCCTGAGGTTGTGACTGAAG
>TARA_B100000686_G_scaffold355391_1_pt1 | contig 133957 bp, 104 predicted proteins | sample TARA_B100000686 | Tara Oceans TARA_B100000686 (sample SAMEA2622733) | marine metagenome | biome: marine biome (ENVO:00000447); feature: marine epipelagic mixed layer (ENVO:xxxxxxxxx); material: "saline water (ENVO:00002010), including plankton (ENVO:xxxxxxxx)" | depth 150 m
TTGTAGCTCATTTCAATAATTGGTTATTTTTTACTCCGAACTCACGTTAAGTCAGTGCCTTCTTCTTGAACACCCATTTGGGCAATTTTCTCTGCTGAACGCTGAAAGTTTTGCATGCCATTTTGAATACCAGCAAGACCAGCATTAAATGCAGATGATGGACCACCAATCATAAGATTGTACCTCCGTAGCAGCTAGGCTTATATTCAACCTAGAAGGGAAGCACATTTCTGCTGCCCTCAACTTAATGATACGCAGCACTTGGAAGGTAAACAACAGAACTATTCGCAAAATAGGAAAACTTGAGACCTAATTTGCAAATTAATTCTGCTGTTTTAGCTATTACAGCTATTTTGGATTTTATTTAGGCCTATTTTGGCTTTTTATATAAATTTGATTTGGGTCTTCAGGCAGGCTAAAGTCACTTCCAGCCTCAACGAACTTAAAGAGTCCATCGCCACTGACATCAAGCTCAATTTCACGAATGTGATTGTACTTACGTTGAGTCACTTCTCTCAAAGTATCGCGATTTCTAACGATTGTAGGTCTAAGAAATACTAGAAGATTACGCTTTACACGAGAACGCTCCTGACTTTTAAACAATCGCCCTATAAGTGGAATATCACCTAGAATAGGCACTTTGCTTTCAATATCAGTGTAATCATCTTGAATGAGGCCACCGAGTACAATAGTCTCCCCTTCATCAGCAAGAATGGTGGTTTTAATACTTCTCTTATTTGTAATCAAATCAGCAGAATTTATATTTTCAGATGAAGGAACAACTGCCGATACTTCTTGAACAACTTGAAGTCGAACAACATCGCCTTCATTAATCTGCGGCGTTACTTGTAGTGATAAACCTACATCTTCGCGGCTAATCGTCTGAAAAGGATTCGAAGTGCCATTTGATGTTGTAGTCGTTGAGCCTGTAATAAACGGCACGTTTTGGCCTACAACAATTTCTGCTTCTTCGTTATCTAAAGTCATTAGACTTGGCGTGGACAGTAAGTTTGTATTACTAGCACTTGCTAAGGCCTGTAACAAAACAGCATAACCCGAAGATCCATCAACATCGCCTGCGCCTATAGTAATACCATCGGATAGTGACGGTGTTGACAACCCTGCTACCGCGGAAATGATTGAATTTAAGTTCGTACCAAGATTTGAAAAATTAACACCCATGACTGGTGTTGAAGAGTTAGCATTGACCGAAGCCCATTGAACACCTAAGGCTTCTGACACATCGCCAGAAACTTCAACAACAGCAGCTTCAATCAAGACCTGAGCTCGGCGAACATCAAGTTGACTCACAATCTCCTCAACAACACTCAAGTCGCTTGGGTCAGCTCTTACAATAATCGCATTCTGGCTTTCATCGGCTTGGATCTGAGCTTCAGTAATCTGCTGATTTTCAGCGCTTTTGTTTGTAGACTGAGATAATAGATTCTGCAACATTTCAGCTACATCAGCAGCTTTAGCGTGTCTCAAACGAATTACACGAGTTGAACCAGAGTGGTTAGTAGGCGTATCAAGTCGAGTAATAATGGAGCGAATATGATCACGAGCTTTCTTTTCACCACGAACAAGAATTCGATTTGCTCTTTCATCTGCAACGACTTTTACACGTGATGTTGAAGCTGTGGCACCAGCTTTCGCAGCGCCTGTATCAACAGATGTCAGATTCGAGAGTAGCTCTATTACACTTCCTACCCAAGCATCTTTAAGCTGAATAACCTCAAACTCTTCAGAGTCTGCGGCGTCGAGCTGTTTAATAATTTTCTCGATACGAGCGATATTATCTTGGTGATCACTGATAATAAGTGAATTTGCAGAGACAACGCCTGCAAGGTGACCATACTGAGGCACCATTGGTCTTAAAATAGGAATCAGCTCAAGTGCTGGTGTGTTTTGCACTTGAATAACGCGAGTTACAAGCTCTTGGCTTTTAGGATTCAGCTCATCACGCATGGGCAGGTTATCAGTTTTAACCCCTGCAGCAGGTACAATCTTGGTAAACTCACCAGCTGGAACTGCGGCATAGCCATGCACAGCCAAGACAGCAAGGAATAACTCATAGACTTCCTGAGCATTCATTTCTGCTGTGGACATGACAGATACTTTTGTTTTAACGCGAGGATCAATAATAAAACTCTTTTGAGTCATATCTGCAACCTGCGAAACAAATACCCGAATATCAGCATCTTTAAGGCTAACTTTCCATGTCGGCGCTGCAAAAGCTGGATTCATCCATATGCTACACAGCACTAATACCAGCACGGCCTTGAAACGTTGTGTCATTTTATACTCCACACCACTGTACACCCAGTCAGAACATCACGTTATTTTTGGTGGCTATTTTAATCATTTTTTATTGAGGAACAGGTACGTTTAATGTAAACGTGCGTGTCCCTCTTTGAACTGAAACTCTCACGTTCGAATTCTGCATTGCTGATTGTATCAGCGCCGTATCACTCGAACTGCCTGAAATTGCTTGGCCATCAATTGATGTAATGCGATCACCAACTCTTAACCCCATCGTCGATAGCAAGTCTGTTGGGGCGCTAGAACTAATGACATACCCACCAGTATCACCGGCAACTAACCCCATTTCAGATAAAGCTGCATCAGGATTTTGCGTTAAGTCCTGAGTTAAAGCTTGTACAACAGCGTTTGGCGAATAAACATTTCCAGACTGAACCATCATTCCAAGCTGTGACTGCGCAGGTACTATTGGACCATTTGAGCCACCATTGGACTGTTGAGCTGATCGTCTTAAGAAACTCTCCCTTGCAGCAGCAAAGTCTCGTCTATTTTCAGGTGGCAACGACATAGAGACATCAGCTCCACCAGTAGATTCAGCAAAAGCCAAGGTTTCATATCTTCCATTACGATTGAGTATGACCCTATCGGCAAAAACTTCTTTTAAAGTAACGCCATTGGCAATTTTGTCACCTTCTTTAAAATAGTCTGGTGACTTACCTATTTCACCAATAATCGCCGTAGAAACCGCGCCTTCTTTACCCAAAAAGACACCTAAAAGCTCAAGCTTTAAAGTTGTTTTAGGGGCTGTTACAGGCGCTGGAGCAGCTTCTTTTTTCGCAAGAGAGCCCATTAAGTTCCACTTTTGCAGCTGACCAAGATCTACCTCTGCTAATGGCTCTGCTACGTTTTCTTGCGCATCAGAAGTCGTTAGCGCGGGCTTTTCAACGCCACTAAGTAATAGCCATACAAGTTGAGCAAGATAAATGCCAATCGCGATCAGACAGAGTACAGATACTGCCGAAATACCCCAACGAATGGATTGCTCTTTTATCTCTTTCAACGTTTGGACCTCAATTTAAAAGTGAGACACCTTCGAGCCTCATCAAATAACAATAATTCTTAAAATGCTATTGGCTGCATATCATATCGCCAATTTTTTGGGAAATTTCAAATCTTGGTGGATTTCCACTTTGCCCTCGCAAAGGTGGAGCACCAAAAGCTCTAGCAAACAGATCATATACGATAAAGTTGAAACCTTCACCTGTTGCGCTTGTTTGAATGCCCAGATAATTCCGATTACGACTATCACGTAATTGCAGCTGATAACCTGTCTCTGCTGTATTCACATGATCTATAGCGCCAGATAATGCTGATAAGTTTTGCCTCATCAGTTGCCTATTGTTCATAAACTTCACAGCACCAGCATCCATACTGATCTGACCAGAGGCAGACTCTAAAAGTCCCTTATCTAAATCAACTATTAGATTAACGTCATTTAAAACAAGGTCACTTTCTGAATCCACAAGCTCAGGCACAACCAACTGAATCATTTGCGGAGTGAGTACACCATTTAAATGTTCGAGTTCAAATGATGAAAATGGCGCACAAGTTTGCCTAAACAAACTTGCAGCCAATGGGACATTCAGAGAAGCATTGAGTTCCCCTGGTCGTGATGTTTGATGAAATGATTTTATTTTTACATCAACACAAAAATCCATCATCAAGAGACAGCTTTTTTGAACAGACCACTCAAGTAAGTATCGATTCTTCTTTTGGCGCCCAGCCAAAAGCATTTGACCATCCCAGACAGTGCCTCTTACTGCTTGAATTGCCGCAACTCGCTTTTGAGTTAAATAATGATTTTCGGGAATAACTAAAGTTGCAGGCACTTTTGCTGCGAGAACGACCAGCATCGTAATAAGTACAAGTGCAACTGCTGCAGCTCTCATTTTACATCTTCCATATTTATGTCAAATTAAGGATGGCACCAATATTAACTTTTTCAGATAAGCTTGGTGTACGCCCCATCCTAAGTAATGCAGCCGCCTCATTAATCCTTAAGCAAACTCTAAAAAAACTAACCTTTAAATTCTTTTTCAAAGATCTGCTTTAAAAAACGACCAGTATGTGACTCAGGCACTTCGCTGATCATTTGAGGTGTACCAGTAGCAATTATAGTACCGCCGCCATCGCCCCCTTCAGGGCCCAAATCTACAATCCAATCAGATGTCTTAATAACATCAAGATTATGCTCAATAATAATTAAAGTATTGCCTCTATCTCTTAGAGTATGGACCACCTTTAACAATTGTTGTATGTCATGGAAGTGCAGGCCTGTCGTTGGCTCATCTAAAATATACAAAGTTCGACCTGTATCACGCTTTGAAAGCTCTTTTGAAAGCTTGACTCGCTGCGCTTCACCACCAGACAAAGTAATAGCACTTTGTCCCAATCGAATATAACCAAGACCTACATCTATTAGTGTCTGCAATTTCTTTGCAATTGAAGGAATAGCTTCAAAAAACTCAAGCGCTTGCTCAATTGTCATATCGAGCACATCGTAAATGTTTTTACCCTTGTATTGCACGCTAAGTGTTTCTGGATTGTAGCGTTTTCCATGACATTCGTCACAAGTCACGTATACATCTGCTAAGAAATGCATTTCAACCTTAATAGTGCCATCACCTTGACAGGCCTCACAACGACCGCCCTTCACGTTGAATGAAAAACGACCTGGTTTATAACCTCTTGCTCTCGCTTCAGCTGTACCAGCAAATAGCTCACGCACAGGCGTAAAAATACCAGTGTATGTTGCAGGGTTAGAACGTGGCGTTCTTCCAATTGGGCTTTGATCAATATCGACACACTTGTCAAAGTGCTCTAAACCTAAAATTGTTTCATGATCTGCAGATTGAAGTAAGCGAGCTTTGTTTAATTCTTTCGCAGCTTCTGGATACAGTGTTCCGTTAATTAAAGTTGACTTACCACTACCTGATACACCTGTAACACACGTAAGTAGACCAACAGGAATATCAACGGATACATCTTTAAGGTTATTACCCTTCGCACCTTTAATTTCGATTAACGCTTCTGGATCTGGGTTACGAATCACATCAGGTGTTCTAATTTTTTCTTCACCAGACAAATATTTACCTGTAATAGAACGAGGCTCGTTAATAATATCCTGCTCAGAGCCTGCAGCAACAACTTCACCGCCATGCTCACCTGCCATTGGACCAATATCAATAATAAAGTCCGCTGCACGAATTGCATCTTCATCATGCTCTACAACAATAACGGTATTACCAAGATCTCGTAATCGAGTTAATGTCTCTAATAAACGTTCGTTATCTCGTTGATGCAATCCAATGGATGGCTCATCAAGCACATACATAACACCGACTAAGCCAGCACCTATTTGGCTTGCAAGGCGTATACGTTGCGACTCACCACCAGATAAAGTATCTGCAGAACGATCAAGCGTTAAGTAATCAAGACCAACATTCACTAAAAAATGCAATCGTTCTCTAATCTCTTTCATGATAGGCACTGCAATTTTTCCTGACGCACCTTTCAAACTCAGCTCTTCAAACCACTTCGACGCTTTTTTTACAGATAAACGCGTTAAAGCAGGTAAGCTTTCGTTTGAAATAAAGACATTTCTAGCAGTTTCATTTAAACGAGTACCATCACATACATTACAAGGCTTGTGCCTAATGTATTTCATTAAATCATCACGAACACTATTTGATTCGGTTTCTCTATAACGCCTCTCAAAGTTTGGCAAAATCCCTTCAAATGTTGAGCGACGTACATAACGACCACCTCTATCATTTGAATAGGCAAATTCAATTTCTTCATTGCTGCCATTTAATAAGATATCTTGATGCTTTTTTGAAAGCTTTGCGAATGGCTTGTGCACATCAAAACCATAATGGTCTGCAAGTGATTCAACCATCTGGAAATAAAACTGGTTTCGAGGATCCCAGCCGCGAGCAGCGCCCTCTGCAAGACTCAGCTCTGGTTCAATAATAAGATCTGGATCAAAGTACTGTTTCTTACCTAAGCCATCACATTCTGAACATGCACCTGCTGGATTATTAAAAGAAAAGAGTCGAGGCTCTAATTCTGAAACAGAGTGTCCACAATAAGCACAGGCAAAACGAGACGAAAAGAGCATTGGCTCAAAATCACCATCTTTCATTGGTGCAACAATAGCAAGGCCATCTGCAAGTTTGAGCGCAGTTTCTAGAGAGTCAGCTATACGCGAGCTTGTGTCTTTTCTCACTTTGAAACGGTCAACGACAGCCTCAATAGTATGCTTCACTTTTTTATTGAGTTTCGGTAGATCATCCAAATCATACATTTTAGAGTCAACACGAACTCGTACAAAACCACCAGCTTGCAGTTGGTCAAACACTTGTGAGTGCTCGCCTTTACGCTCTCGCACAATCGGCGCAAGAATCATGGCTTTTGTTTCTTCTGGTAGCTTCAAAGTGTTATCGACCATCTGTTTTACAGTCTGCGCTTTCAGTGGCACATTATGCTCTGGGCAACGTGGCTCACCCACTCGAGCAAAAAGTAAACGAAGGTAGTCATAAATTTCTGTCGTTGTTCCCACTGTTGATCGTGGATTATGTGATGTGGTTTTTTGCTCAATCGATATAGCAGGTGATAACCCCTCAATTGAGTCAACATCTGGTTTTTCCATGAGTGATAAAAACTGTCGAGCATAAGCAGAGAGAGACTCTACATAACGACGCTGTCCCTCTGCGTAAAGTGTGTCAAATGCGAGAGATGACTTTCCCGAGCCTGACAGACCAGTAATAACGACCAGCGAATCACGAGGGATATCAACACTGATATCCTTAAGGTTATGAGTTCTAGCACCCTTAATTCGAATCATAATTTTTCCCTTTACTACTGAGGCTTTGCCCTTAAATAAAGCTGAACTGCAAATTTTGCAGTTCCATTACTGTTGAGATGAGTTCATACGCAATATAATAAGCCGCTCAACATGCGCTACATTAGTTAAACAAGTATGATAATCTACACTAATTCCATCCATAGGTATTTAGAAAAGCACTTAAAGAAGCACAGGTTACTTTTCTCACTTGCTAAAGTAAACATATTCGGGATGTTGGCACTTGGGCTTAAAACAAAACACCCTCACATGAGGTCCTGACATGAATACAGACAACAACTTACAGCATCGAGGTATGAACAAGCTATGAACTCGAGCGAAAGTCGCACTACCGCCAGCCTTGCCCTCTTATTTGCAATCAGAATGCTTGGCCTCTTTATTCTTCTTCCAGTACTGACCGTCCTTGGTTCTGACCTTGAAGGCGCAACACCTGCTCTGCTTGGATTTGCAATTGGTGTTTACGGACTGACTCAAGCATTTTTACAGATTCCTTTTGGTGCATTATCTGATAAATATGGCCGCAAACCATTTATTATTTTTGGCCTAACCCTATTTGTATTAGGCAGCCTTGTAGCCGCCGTCTCTGATAGCATTTGGGGCGTAATTCTTGGTCGCGCCTTGCAAGGCAGTGGTGCAATTGGAGGAGTCATTACAGCACTGGTTTCAGACGTCACTCGCCCTCAAGTTCGCACGAAAGCTATGGCAATGATTGGCGCAAGTATTGGTAGCGCTTTTTTAATTGCTCTTATCATTAGTCCTATTTTGGGATCAATAATTGGCTTACACGGTTTGTTTGTTTGCATAGCAGGACTTGGCCTCATTGGTTTAGCCATCGGCTTAATGACGCTACCTGGCTCAGTCATGCCTTCAGTCGACCCTGACTACACAAGATCTCACTCAATTTCTCAACAGTTAATTAATGCAGTTAAACACCCACAGTTATTCCGCTTATTCTTAGGTGTATTACTTCTTCATCTTCTTCAAACAACATTGTTTGTCGCCATGCCGCAGCTACTGGTTATTACACATCAGTTCCCAATTGGTGAACACTGGAAGCTTTATCTTCCAGTGATGCTGCTTTCATTTATTTTTATAATTCCATTGATTGTCTTGGGAGAAAAAAGAGGTGGCACTCGTAATATTATGCTTGGCATGATTGTAACGATGCTGGTGAGCTGCTTAATAATGCTGACCCAACTTACATCCTTCTCATGGTTAGCTGTTGGACTGTTCCTATTCTTCGCAGGCTTTAATGCTCTTGAAGCAATGATGCCTTCACTTGTCAGTAAAATTGCGCCAGCAGGTCAAAGAGGCGTTTGTATGAGTTCCTACTCAACATTCCAATTCTTTGGTGCTTTCCTGGGCGGCAGCCTAGGAGGCATAATGTACAGCCGTTTTGACTTTAACGGTGTACTGCTTTTAGACGTGCTTGTATTAGGTGCTTGGCTCCTATTAACACTAGGACTATCAGCCCCTGCTGACATAAAAGCTATGACGATTTCAACACATGAAATGGAAGCAGATAAATCGAAGCTTGCCAAGCTCCTTTTAAGTCTTCCGGGAGTACGTGAAGTCTTTATTAGTGAAACCGAAGATGTGGCTCACATTAAAGTTGATAAGAAAATTTTTGACAATGCGTTCTTAGAAGATTTGCGATTATTTAGAGCAGCAGAACAATAGGCACCTTACGTACGGCCCCCTTCTCTGCAAGACAATAAGTTGATATAAAAAGGCATTCGTGTGAAACAAAACGAATGCCTTTTGTGAATATAGGATTACATCATGACAACTAAACAAAGCGTTGACCTTATTCTTTACCCGCGCTGGCTTGCGCCAATGTCTGCAACTCCTGCTGAAGCAAAAGCAGGCGCAGTTGCATTTCTTGAAAACCATGCCTGTGTAATTCATCAAGGTAAAACTCTTGACGTTCTTCCTCAAGATGAATGCCGCCAAAAATACTCAGCTCAATTTGAATATAACCTCTCTAAACATTTACTCATGCCAGGCCTATTCAATGGCCATGCACATAGTGCTATGGCACTTTTAAGAGGCTTTGCTGATGACTACCCTCTTATGACGTGGTTGCAAGAACATATATGGCCAGCAGAAGGCAAACACGTTTCTGAAAGCTTTGTTAAGACAGGCAGCGAGTTAGCCATCTGTGAAATGCTTGCCTCTGGTATTACCTGCTTTAATGATATGTATTTCTTCCCTGGCACTCTAGGTGAAGTACTCCGTGATGCAGGGCTTAAAGGCTCAATCAGTGGTCCTATTTTAGAGTTTCCAACACCATGGGCTCAAAATGCAGATGAATACCTTGCGAAAAACACTGACCTGATTCAAGAGTTTAATAAAGGTGGCGATATTCAGTTTGGTTATGGTCCTCATGCGCCATACACAGTTTCCAATGCTACTTTTGAGAAGATTATTGACCAAGCCCAAGCAAACAACACTTGGATACATACGCACTTGCATGAAACTGCATTTGAAGTACAGCAGAGCATGACTGACTTTGGCATGAGGCCAGTGGCTCGTTTAGCAAAACTTGGTCTTTTCGATGTCCACTCTCAAGCTGTGCATATGACACAAATTAATGATGAAGATATTGAAAACCTTGCAGGTAAAAAGTGTCATATTATCCATTGCCCAGAATCTAATCTGAAGCTTGCAAGCGGCTTTTCTCCAATCCAAAAGCTCTACAATGCAGGACTGAATATCAATATCGGTACAGATGGTGCTGCAAGTAACAACGATCTTGATATGGTCAGTGAAACTCGCACTGCAGCCCTACTTGCAAAAGCAGTTGCTGAAGATGCGGAAGCATTTCCTGCATATCAAGCGATGTACAGTGCAACTCGCGGTGGTGCCTTAGCCTATGGTCGTGACAAAATGGGCTCAATTGAAGCAGGTTTCGAAGCTGATATGATCGCTGTCAATCTTGATGATTTAAATACACAGCCTGTTTTTGACCCTATTGCTCAGTTTGTATACGCAAGCAACAATCGACAGATTAGCCATGTATGGGTCAATGGTAAGCTTGTTTGTGAGCATGGCCAAGTACGAGTTATCGATACAGATAAAGTACGTCACGATGTTGAACAATGGCGACAAAAGCTCAAAGGCTAATAACATCAAGACTAAGAACATCTACAGATTTAGATAAAAACACAAGGTTTTATTATGAACTCACAAGATACAATGAGCGCATCCAACAGAGATGATGCAGAACTTGATAAGTTTTCCAAACAAGCAAAAGAATGGTGGGATCCTAAAGGCCCGCTATGGACACTTCATAAAATAAACCCTCTACGCTCATCATTTATCGATAGCATCGTCAATGTAGCTGAAAAAAGGCTACTCGATGTTGGCTGTGGTGCGGGCCTTCTGAGTGAAGCCATGGCATTTAGAGGCGCAAATGTCACTGGTCTTGATTTAAGCTCATCAGTTCTTGCAGCTGCACGCCAACATGCACAAATCAGCAACCTTTCAATTGAATATGTTGAAAAACCAGTTGAAACTTTTGCAGCAGAAAATGCTGAATCTTACGACGTGATTACTTGCATGGAAATGCTAGAACACGTACCAGACCCATCTTCAATCGTGAAATCCGTCGCTCAAACACTAAAACCCGGTGGCTATGCCTTCTTCTCGACGTTAAATAGAAAACCAATGGCATTTTTACAGGCCATTCTTGGTGCTGAATATATTATGGGTATGGTTCCTAAAGGCACTCATACTTATGAGAAGTTTATACAGCCTTCTGAGCTTGCGAGCTGGTGCCGTACACAAAACCTTGAATTACTCAAAATGAAAGGTCTTGGCTATAATCCTCTCACTAAAAACTTTTCGCTCAACAATAAAACAGATGTTAACTACATGATTGCGGTGCAGAAAAACCATGCTTAATACTCGATTTGAAAACATAAAAGGCGTGTTCTTTGATCTGGATGGAACGCTTATTGATACAGCACCTGACTTCGTTGTCACTGTGAATCAATTACGAGCAAAGTACAACCTACCAGCACTCACAGATAAAGACATTCGCTTTCATGTATCAACTGGCGCAGGTGGATTGGTCGAGGCTTGTTTTGAAACAGAAAATGAAGAGAGCTTCAATCAAGTAAGACAAGAGTTACTCGACTTATATTTTGACTTAAACCACCCAGAGTCGCGTTTATTTCCTGCTGCTGATAGTTTTTTGTTGAAACTTGAAGAAGCAGGCATCCCTTGGGGTATTGTCACAAATAAACCTGAGAAATTTGCGGTACCACTGATTAAACGACTTGGCCTTGAGAATAGACTTGTTTGCTTACTTTGCCCTGATCATGTGCAAAATAAAAAGCCTCATCCAGAGTCTCTTTACCTTGCCGCATCCATGGCAAAAGTTGATCCTAAAGACTGTATTTATTTTGGTGATCACCGCCGTGATATCGAAGCAGGCAAGGCTGCAGGCATGCTAACTGCGTCCGTTGAGTTTGGGTATATTCCACCAAATGATACAGCGGCGAGCTGGAAAGCCGACTATCACTTTGACACATTCGAACATATCTATAATACTCTATTCACACAATAATCACGGAATACAAATGCCATTAGATTTATCACAACATTACATTCTTATTACTGGTGCAACCGGTGGCGTTGGACAAGAACTTGCGCGCCAATTGGCAAGTACTGGTGCAACCTTAATTCTTCATGGCAGAAATACCGAAGCGCTTGAAAAGCTTGATGATGCAATTCACAAAGAAACCCCTGAAGCTCAAACTATTATTTGGCCTCTAGACTTTCTAAAAGCAAATGAGCAATCCGTCAGACCAACGCTTGAAGAACTAAACCAGCACATTCCATACTTAAGCCTTATCTTCAACTGTGCAACGCATGTAGGTCAACAATCGCCTCTTCTACAGGAACCAAATGATACCTGGATGAAGGCTATACAAGTTAATGTGGAAACACCACGTCTTATAATGAAAGAAGCACTCCCATTACTTCAAGCTGCCCCATTAGCCCAAATTTTCTTTTTTATGGATGAAAAAAGAGATGTACTCTATGAGGGGGCATTTAGTATGACAAAAGACATGTTGTTGCATATATCAAGACAATTAAACCTTGAATTTGAAAAGATTAACAATATCCAAACAGAAGTTTTAACTTTGCCACCATTATACTCGGCATTAAGAGCAAAAAGATTTCCTGGTGAAGAGCCTGATGCGAATATCATGCCTTCAGTAGCAGTAAAGTCGCTCATTGAGCGACTATTTAATAAGCCAGTCTAATACACTTTATAAAGATATAAAAAGTGTTTTAGAAGGCTATCATGGAGATAGATGAAATGGATTTCAGTCACAAAAAACATCAACCAAAAAGTGCTCAGATTCGTAAAACTGATTCACGTTTTCAAGATGCAGACAATCCTGAGATTACACCCTTAGACATGACTCAGCTTCAACTCTTAGTCCTGCAAAAACTACAAACAAGCCTTGATGTTGAAGAACTGCTCAATATGTTTAAAGACTCTCTTCATGAACTCACTGGTGTAACACAGGTAACATTTAACCCGGCTTTTACACAGCATACAACTGATAATAAAATAACAACATCCCATATTCAGCAATTAAAACTATTCACTCGTGAGCATTATTTAGGTCAATTAAATATTGAATTCGAAGAAGAACCAAGCGAAAAAGCGCTTAAAATTAATGAAGAGGCCGCAAAATTGGTTGCCTTCCCTCTTCAAAATGCACTTGAATATCAGCAAGCCCTTTTATGTTCAGAGCAAGATACTTTAACTGGCATTAAAAATAGAAATGCCATGGATAGTGCGTTAGAAAAAGCCTGTGATGCATCAAAAAGATATAATACCGACCTCAGCATTTTAATGATCGACATTGATCATTTTAAAAAGGTCAATGATACCTATGGTCACCTGACAGGTGATAAAATTCTGCAAAGACTCACAGCTGTATTAAAACAAAGCTGCCGACTTGCAGACGAAGCATTTCGATTTGGCGGCGAAGAGTTTTTAATGCTTTTACAAAATACAGCGCAAGACGGTGCGCTGGAAATGGCTGAGCGCATTCGAAAATCAATTGAAATTAATGACTTTGGTGGTGTTCTGGAAGAAAAAGACCTTCCTTTAACTGTCAGCATTGGTGTAGCACAACGAGACCTAAATGATGACATTCAACAACTTATTGAAAAAGCAGATCAGTCACTTTATTTTGCAAAACGCCACGGGCGCAACCAAAGTATTGTTTATTCTGAAGAAATTAAAAATGATAGCCCGAGCTCATGAGGCATATTAGACCATTAACTTAAAATTCAGAAGTACCTTTGTATATTGAAACTAAGAGGCCTTGGTTGTGGTCAAAGGGTGAGAGCCATTTGCCACTTGATACTAACAATACCATTCCTTCACTGATCAATAGATTATTTTTGAGTGAATATACAAAGGAGCCTGAATATGTTGACGCGTTTTAAGCCTTTTTTTAAAACCTCAAAAGTTGCCACTATTACAGCTATTGCTGTACTTACGACAAGCACACTATCAACTCAAGCTCATGCAGATAGCGAAACCAATGCGCTGATTGCTGGCTCTCTTCTAGGTTTAGCCGTTGGTCTTTCCGTAGACCGCCCTACAACAGAAGTTCATAGAACTACAGTTATTGAGCGAACTCCATCAAGATATAATCATTCGTTTTATCGTGAACGTGAACATCGCAATAATCACCACTACCGTGATGAAAGACGCATTCACAGACGCTACTCTACATCGCAACAAGCTTACTCAAATAGTAATGTATACCCAAACCACCCACACAAACATTACTCGACACAGCATAGAGATACTCGCTACCACTATCAGCCACAACAGGTGAAAGAAACACAAATTACGATCCGTGAAACTTTACCAGCTAACCGACCAGATACTGGAAAGAGAATCATTATCAGGTAATTATACATTATTAGCTAAAGCCGCTATTATGGCGGTTTTTTTGTATTAAAAGGCTTCCAATTTTACTCTCATTCATTAAAAGAAAACCTATACTTTTAAGCATGAGCAAAAAACAATACGATTATCAAAATATTAAGCTTGAGTATATTGACCGTAAAACGTTACGAACACTTCGTGCACGTTTCACTGATATCAATAACGGCCGTCTGTATCGGACTTCGCAAGGACTGAACGATAACCAAAGATCCTTTTTTCACTCTCTTGCATTAATGCTACATATTAATCACCCTCTCCTACCTGGGTATGTCAGTAAAAATACTCCTGCCGCAATTTCAGGCTTTATACCTGATAAAGCACACATACTCTCTTTGAAGAAACTCTTTAAAACTTTTGAATATAAGCACCAAGCAATCGAAGAAGCTGAAATCCATAGTATTTTTCTCATGGGCAGTACAGGTTCTGTTGCGCACGCCGGTGGCAGCGATATGGATATATGGATTTGCCATAAACCAGGTATATCCCCAGAACGCATGGCAATGCTTGTAAAAAAACTTGATCAAATTTCAACATGGGCAAAAAAGGAAGTTGCATTAGATGTTTGTTTCTTTCCTATGAATGCTGACTTGTTCAAAAATGGAGGCCATGAAAGTGCTGTAGGCGATGAGGACTGTGGAAGTGCTCAACACTATTTACTCCTTGATGAGTTTTATCGTTCAGGACTTTTATTAGAAGGCCGCTACCCCATGTGGTGGCTTATCTCACCTGATATTGAAGAACATTATGATGAATATGTTAACTTCATTTTAGAACGCAAATTTATTGGCGATGATGAGGCGATTGACTTTGGACGAATACCTACAATTCCTGCTGGTGAGTTTGTTGGTGCAGGTATATGGCAGTTGTATAAAGCAATTGACTCTCCATACAAGTCTGTTGTCAAAATCATGCTTACGGAGGCCTATGCTGCAGAGTACCCGAACGTAGTCCCTGTATCTATGGTTTTTAAAAGGATGGTTCATGATGGTATTGATGAATTAAATGCGCTTGATCCATACATGCTTGTCTACAAGAAAATTGAGCTTTATTTACAGAACTCTAATACGCTCTCACGGCTTGAGTTAGCGAGACAATGTTTTTACCTTAAAACAAAAGTTGATGCTTCTAAAATTAAAAAAAATGAAACCAACTGGCGTCGAAAACTAATGCATGAAGTGACTCAAAGCTGGGGTTGGGATCAGGAGCTATTGCTTGAGCTTGATAAACGGATAGACTGGAATATTCAAGAAGTTATTACACGTAAAAAGCTACTGGTTCGTGAAATGAATGCAAGTTACCGTTTCCTTCTTGCTTTTGCAAAAAAATTTAAATCAGAAGTTAAAATTAATACTGCAGATATATCAATCCTTGGCCGAAAATTACATGCAGCCTTTGAGCGTAAACGTGGCAAAATAGAAAAAGTAAACCCTAAAATAGCACCAGATATTACTGAAGAATCTTTAACCTTTATTCTTGAAGAAGATCAAGACCCTGCCCTTAATGTATGGAATATTTATTCAGGACCGCTCAACCAAATAATCCCAGGTGTTACTTCACCAATAAAGCGTTCAAGAAGCATGATTGAATTACTTGCATGGAGCTATTTCAATAAAGTTTACTTCGGTGGCTCACACCTTCAAATCCAAGCACCAAATGTTAGTGTTCAAAAAACAACTGAAGCCTACGAGATTATTGAAAAACACTTCCCAGAAAAACACAAATCAACTAAGTTAGAAGCATTCAACTCTCCTAGCACGATTAATAAATTTCTCATCATGGCTGAATTTACGAACCCAGCCACATACGATATTAAATTTGAAAAAGGCTTTAATTATTCCGATCCATTTAACCAGAGTACCAACCCTCCAGCAGCGATAAATTTAATTGATGTGATTACCACTAATACGTGGAATGAGACGGTTTGCTATAACTATTCAGGCACAGAGGCAATTATACAGTGTCTTGTTCAAATCCTCATGGATCTTCCGCCACCAGATGCTCAGTTTGATATTAATGTTGAAGTTGGGAGTAATCATCATCGCGATATAATAAAACCTCGCATAGAAAGAATTTTAGGTGAGTTTTTTATTTGCTTTCATCAAGAAAAACATGCAAACCATGCGCGCTTCATCATTGAAATTGGCAATCAAATCTATGGAATCCAACCTCGTCAGGATAATGTTTTTACAAAGAAGTTTAGAAATACCGATGCTCTTACCAAGTGGTTAAGTGAACCTCAACCAGTTTTTAGCCCTGTTATTTTTGAAACCTATACACAGCCACAGTCATCTATAAATCTGGCTGCTAAATATAATTCACCAGATACGATTCAAGTGCATTATGAGATTTTTGGGAATAAGGCTGAAGTTATTATCTTTGATGAAATGGGCTCTCTTTATACCTATACCACAGGCTTCTCAAGCGACCAGCACTTTATTGCACATACCTACCGCTTTTTAAGAGCCATAAAAGAGCGTCAGGAGCTAAGCAAGATGGAGCTCATGGACACAGATCTGTCCAAAGATGAGATTGAATTTTATGAAATATTTACTGACTTTAGAAAAAGAAGCCTTGTAGCCTCTAAACAAAATATCTTCCACCATATCGAGCAAGAAGTCTTTACTGAGATTATCGCAATCCTTGATCAGTCATCAGATGGCCAAACAAGCTACAAAATTTATTGCGATGAACTTGAGTTTTCAGATTTGGAGTTTGGCGCTAATTTATATCTTGAGGTCGCTCAGTATGTAAAAAGCTTACGCAACCCAAATAGCTCCAACTACCCTATTTATTTAACTGATTTAGATATGAGCGGACTTCATATTGCGAACAGCGCTTCAAGCTCGCTACAGATAACTCAATACTTGCACTATAAACAAGAAATAGAATCCAAACTCAATAACTCATTAAATAAACTTCTCTAGGGTATCTCTATTTTAATAATTTGTGACGCTCTTCACAGACACTGATGCTATTTTCTATCGATAATGCTGAGCTTTTGGAGTTCAAATCAGATGTCTTTTGCACGCATATACTCTCGTGGTCGTATTGGTATTGATGCCCCTTTGGTTTCAGTTGAAGTGTTTATTTCTAAAGGTTTACCAAGCCTGTCTATTGTTGGTCTACCCGAAACAACTGTAAGAGAAAGCCGCGATAGAGTTCGCAGTGCCTTAATCCATTCAGGCTTTGAGTTTCCAAAATATAGGGTTGTTGTTAATTTAGGCCCTGCAGATTTACCAAAAGAAGGTGGTCGCTTTGATCTTGCTATTGCAATAGGCATGCTGGCAGCAAGTGGTCAAATCCCTCTTGATAACTTAGATCAGTATGAGTTTATTGGAGAGCTATCTCTCTCAGGTGAGCTCCAATCTGTTCCTGGAGCACTTGCTTCTAGCCTTGCTTGCTGTAATTCTGAACGATCATTAATTTTACCAGAGCAAAACCTCAAAGAGGCAAGCCTCTATCAAAAAGCTAAAAGCTTTGGTGCAAAAGACCTCGATAGCGTCTGCCAATTCTTTCTTGAAGATGAGCCACTCATGCAAAGTTCGTCAAGCGCATCAGGGCTTAATAAAGCTCCTGACTACACGTATCAGCATAATCTTAGCGAAGTTTATGGACAACCTTTTGCTCGTAAAGCTTTAGAAATCGCCGCTGCGGGGCAACATCACCTTTTAATGATAGGCTCACCTGGGTCAGGTAAAACAATGCTCGCAGAAAGGCTCATCACTATTCAACCAAAACTCTCCACAGAAGAGTCACTGGAAATTGCCCGCCTTTACTCATGTCGAGGGTTGTGGAATGAGTCCCTTTGGGGTAGCAGGCCTTTTAGAGCCCCCCACCATACTTCATCGTCAGCAGCACTTGTTGGCGGCGGCAGTAAGCCTTTACCTGGAGAAATATCACTTGCTCACAAAGGTGTGCTCTTCTTAGATGAATTACCCGAATTTGAACGTCGTGCCCTTGAGGTGCTACGAGAGCCCTTGGAATCACGTCATATTACGCTTTCTCGTGCAGCATTACAGATTAGTTATCCAGCAAATTTCCAATTAGTCGCAGCAATGAACCCTTGCCCCTGCGGCTATAGGGATGATCCTGTAAAAAAATGTGAATGTCCACCTCAAGCCATTGCTCGCTACCAGTCAAAACTTTCAGGACCATTAATGGATAGAATTGACCTGCAAGTTCGTGTACCGCCTACCCATCATAAAACCTTACTTGAACAACAAGAGCCGGGAGAGTCCTCACAATTGGTGCAGGAAAGAGTACAAATTGCTGCAGATATACAGCTTGAAAGGCAAGGCTGTTACAACTCTCAACTTAAAGGGGACCAACTTAAAACCCACGGGGCAATGACAAGTGAAGCTCAAGAGTTTCTCATTAAAGCCTCAGATACACTTTGCTTATCTGCTCGAAGCCTGCATAGAGTTATAAGGGTTGCTCGAACCATAGCAGATCTTAAAAAAGAGCCCAAAATAGAAAAAAAACATATAACACAATCACTTAGCTTTAGACTAGATCAGTAATTTAGCTTATAATCTAGACCAAAGTTATATGATGTTATCACTTGGACGGCAGGATGCTAACCGGTGATATCGATTTATTATATTTGATATTCCATACAAAGTGTGTAAGATAGGATCTATTGTAGGCGCCAAGAGATGATGCCTACAGCCCCCTAACCTCTGTATCGAGACTGTCATATGTTCGGTGTAATGCAAAAATACAATAAGAAGCAATAAAGATAAGAAAACTATACTCGACACATCACAAGTGATTGCATAAGAAGAATCCAAGGATGATAAGCTGAACACGGACGTTCCGCACAGGCCTTGCTCTTAAAAAGCAGGCCTGAGCAATCCAAACCTAGTCTTATGACTTTTTAAATTATGTAATTTAAAAAGCTGCCAATATACGTTCTATTGGCCATAAGCAGCTCATTTGGAGGACTAAGTGAATCAAGATATTTTTTGCGGCTTTTCAGGTACATCAGGGAGCTATTTGCTTGCCCTGACGAAAAGCGCTGAAAAAGTGTATGGCATTTCATCCGATCACTTACTTCAGATGACAAGCCTGAATCCTGATTCATTTGGCCATGAATACCATGTGGTTCCTGTTTTCTATCTTGCCAATATTATTTCCCAACTCGTTAATTTAACTGGCGACCGCATGGTAGGTCTTAAGCTCGCCCAACATATTAGCTTAAGAGCCTTTGATACCTTGGGTTACCTTCTCATGCACTGCGAAACTATTGGCGAAGGCTTACAACGGATTCAACGATTTGAAAAACTTGTGATGGAACATAGCGTCACTCAAATTGAATCCGCAGATGGGCTTACTCAAGTCAGCTGGAATTTTGATTATAATAATGATTGTGTTCGATACTTTCGTGAGCTGATTATCAGTGGCTGGGTCTCCATGGTTCAGCGAATGACACAACATAAATTACCATTACACAGCATCCACTTCTCTCACTCAAACCCTTGGGAAAATACAGAAAAAGAACAAAGCGCTCTTGAAGAGTATGAAGCTATTTATGGGTGCCCTGTCGTTTTTAACAGTACCTGGACTGGTGCCTGCTTTGAAGAACAATATATGAGCCTATCCTATGGCCAAGCAGACCCTCGCTTAAAAGCAATTATGGAAGAGTATGCAGAACTCATGCTCTCAAATTTAGACTCGCATCAATCATTTATTCACCATGCTAAAGTCACCATATTTAAACAGTTATTAAATGGCGAAACAGGTTTTGATAGCTTTGCAGAGCTAATGCATTTAAGTACCCGTGCACTTCAAGCTCGATTCCAAAAATTAGGTGTCACATACGGTGATTTGCTAGATGAGATTAGACGAATGCTCTCATTGATTTATCTCGAAGATACAGGTATTTCAAGCTTAGAGATTGGCATGCTATTAGCCTATAACGATCAAAGTAGTTTTGCACGAGCATTTAAACGTTGGACAGGACACACACCTAAGCAATATAAAGAAAAAGTGGAACAGCACAGGTCGTACTATGCACAAATGCACTTAGAAGATGAAGATGAATTGCAGACCGCTAAAATTTGAAAGGCTCCAGATGTTTAATTATCTCAATAAAAAAGGCGCTTCATTATTCAGATAGCGCCTTTTTTATTGCATCAATTAATTTTAAGAGTCAAAGTAATCAATAAGACCATTTGGCGGCTCAAAACCTGATGCTGATCGAATTGTATTAATGAGTTTCACTGTGGATAAACCATCTTCAATAGAGCACCCTACAGTTTGCCCCATACGAATAGACTTTAAAAATGCTGCAAATTGACGCTTGTAAGATTCATTTCTTACACCGTCCATTTGGATCACTTTCATTTGAGAAGTACGACTTTCAGCAATGTAATGATGTAAAACTTGGTTTACACCATCCCACTCTGCTGTACCTTTATCACCAAAGACTGTACAGGTTCTATGACAGCTGCGACGACAAAAGTCCATTGTCACACTAATTGGAATAGGTGTACCACGACGTGGATCAAAGAACACCAATTCAAAAATAGCAAGATCTTCAACATCAATATCCATATCAGACTTATGATATAGGCTTGAATGCTTGACGATCATTGGGCCAAAAATCCACTGGAGATAATCAATTTCATGACTTAGCTCCATAAGAACCCCGCCGCCTCTATGAGCAGAAGCCGCGATACTCTCTTTGTAAGAAACCCCAGGGCTCCAATCAGGCAGGTATTGACCAACATCGACTTTAACATGCAGTAAACGACCAAGCTCTCGATGTTGAATCATTTCTTTTAGGGCTCGTATTGACGGCACATAACGTAGATTGTATCCCACACACATTGTGAGCTTTTTCTCATCACGAATCTTAACAAGCTCTTCAAAACGTGTTGCATCAAGACACAATGGTTTCTCTATTAAAAGATGAACCCCCATCTTTGCTAAGGCAATCGCATCATCCATATGGCGATCGGTAGATGAGCAGATAATACCAATTTGAGGATAGAATTGCGCTTCAAGCATTTCCTCGAAATTATGTACATGAACATCTGCTAGTGGAGAGGTACGACCAGACGACGAAGCTAGACATATTTCTGCACTTGGTAAAATTTCTCTCACAACAGCACAGTGAAGCTGTCCTAAACTTCCACCACCAACGATAACAACCTTATCGATAAGCAGCTCTGATGCATAATTTTTCATTATTATCCCCTTTACTAAGGATTAGGCCCCTAATGAAGACTGGGCTCACTATTCATTTACAATATCTTTAAAAGGCTTATTTCGCCTAAGTCTCTCCAATATAGTTCATTTGATACTCTTCTGTATCAAATAAAATCCACTTGCAGCGACAACTAAAATTCTTTTTCATGGAGGTCAATAATAATTGGATCATGATCCGAGACTGGATTTTGTTTTTCCAGAGCACCTTCTGGTGGATTATTTATATTCCACACCTGAGCAGTTAAAGTGCTTTTTTGACCTAGTTTATCAAGACTCTTCACTAAAACATGGTCTAATAACTTTTTTTGACCTTGGTACACATAAGTGTACTGAGCCATATCAAGCATGCTATCCCATCCAGCATGAGAAAGCGCTTGCATAGCTGGCTGATAAGGCTCTGAATTAAAGTCACCAACCCAAATTACAGTGCCTTTATCACCATATGATGACAACGCCTTACTAAATTCTTTTGCCTGTGTAGTGCGCTTAGCTGCACACTCTTTATCGACACCACAGGTATTTCTTTTAGATTTCAAGTGACTTGCAGCCAAAGTAAATCGTGCCACATTTGCTTCATTTACTTTGTATGAAAATGTTTGCACAATTGAAGGTCTTCCACCCTTCTTATCTTTAATAGACTTTGCTTTACCAATCAGTTCAAGACCAGGTTTATCTCTATACAATATATATTGCGTAATAGCATCACGACCATAAGGCTCTTTATAGCGTGTATTAAATTCAACAGGCTTATATTCTACACCTGTTACTTCTTTCAATGAGTTGGTCAGATCAAGCAAGGCTGGCTTTAGTTCCTTCGAATCATTTTCAACTTCTTCCAATACAAGAATATCTGCCTTCACTGCTTGAATGAGATGCGTTAATGCGATTCGCTTGTCTTGATACTCAGCCTGGCTGCGTGGGCCTCTGGATTCAGAATAATCGAACTTGCCTTTTTTATAATCTCCATTGAAATAGTTTTCAACATTCAAATTAAGTATGCGCAACCCAGTTGTCGGCTCTGGCGCTTGATTCCAATGTCTATGACCATAGTTAGTGAGACTATCTGCTGCAAAAGTCGTGGTCGACATGAGAAAATTTGCACTTAATAGCACACACACATGTATCAATGACTTTTTAAGAACCGATGTATTTATAAAGCTCATCTTATTGTTACTCTTACCTTACTTCGTTGAACTCTATACCTTATCAAAAATTTGCAGCCTCATTTTAGAAGTCTAACGCCTACTATGCCATAAAAGGGCTCTGAAACCTAAATGATTCGGTATTATATCTTGCGGAATCTGAATAGATTCAAAATACATGCATACTCTAATGCTAAAGAGGTCACAAAATAGTGACTAGAAGAAACTTAAAAATAGTTATTGATTAGATATAGAATAGGTATGCAGTCACATGTCTTAGATGGCAGGAAGAGTCTCAAGTTCATATGAGACTCTTTGTACCCATAACACATCGCGTTTACGGGCTTGGCAGTGCTGTTTAGATATCAGTTTCGATACTTTCAATAGCAGTACGAACTCTATAATAAGCTTCTTCTGAAACACGATTATAGGCTTGAGCTTGCTTTTGGAAGCTCGTATAGCTGTCATACACTTTTTTCACATCATCGCTTGAGGCTGCCATTTCTGATAGAACCTCCTGTGTCATTTGATAAAGCTTATCAAGAACAACTGACGGGAACTGACGAATTTCAACATTAGGGTTTGATTTAATCGTTTCCAATGCTTTTGCATTAGCTGCCGTATAAAAATTAAGCATCTTATCAGCAACACTTTGGCATGCGATTTTCAAAATAAATTGATAATGAGATGGTAGCGCCTCAAATGCTTTCTTATTAATGGAAAACTCAAGCATTGAGCCAGGCTCATGCCAACCTGGCATATAATAATATTTCGCAATTTGCGGTAAACCAAAGGCCAAATCATTAGCAGGACCTAGCCACTCAGTTGCATCAATTGTGCCCTTTTCAAGCGCTTGGAATATCTCACCCCCAGGTAACATAACAGATGTGCCACCTGCTTTATTCCAAATTTCACCTGCAATACCTGGAATACGCATTTTAAGACCTTGAAGATCTTCAAGAGACTCTATTGGTTTATTAAACCAGCCCCCCATTTGAACACCTGTATTACCACCAGCAAGAGGAAGAACGCCATAAGGTGCATAAAGCTCTTCCCAAAGCGCTTGCCCACCGCCTTCTTGAATCCAAGCATGCATTTCTCTTGCATTCATACCAAAAGGCACACCTGTGAAAAATGGTGCCGCTGCTAACTTGCCTTTCCAGTAATAAGCAGCACTATGCCCCATGTGAGCAGCGCCACTGGATACATTATCAAAAACACCAAGAGCTGGTGCCATTTCACCCGCACCATACACTTTAATTTTAAACTTACCGTTGGTCATCTCAGAAACCATACGAGCAACATCTTCAGGTGCTTGCCCTATACCTGGAAAGTTTTTTGGCCAAGACGTAATAAGACGCCAGTTTATTTCAGGGTTTTGATCACCTGATGCAGCATCAGATGATGTTTCTTGGCATGCAGCCATGAGTGATGATGCGCCAATGAGCGTCAGAATATTTCTGCGATCCATAGGTCTCTTTTCCTTATTAAAAGCACTTTTATGAAAGAACTTCTAGCTTGGCAACATTTGCCATAAGCCATTTACTACCTGCTCGAGTAAAGTTAACTTGCACACGCATTCTTGCGTCACGCCCTTCTGTTGCTAAAACAATACCTTCACCAAAGGCACGATGCATCACACGATCACCAACTTTGACACTACCATCATTAGGAGCTGATGCTGGTTGCCCTGATGGTAAACTCGACTCTTGCTGACGAGCATGATATACCGGTTTAACAACGCTGCCCAGACGAATTTCCTTTAAAAATTCAGAAGGTATTTCACGCACGAATCGAGAAATACGCGTACGCCTTTCTTCGCCATAAATTCGTCGAGACTCAGCATAAGAAATTGTTAAATACTGCTCAGCACGAGTAATACCCACGTAACAAAGACGACGCTCTTCTTCAATACGTCCTGTCTCATTCATAGACATTTGGCTTGGAAATAAACCTTCCTCTAAACCTGCAAGAAATACCACAGGAAACTCCAAACCTTTAGATGCATGTATTGTCATCATTTGTACAGCATCAGAGTCTTGCGAAGCTTGCATTTCACCACTTTCAAGAGAAACATGATCTAAAAATGCTGCTAGTGCAGCAGGAACTTTAGCATCATTTGAAGGTTCTACAACTTTTGGTCGAATAGGAAGAAAGCCATCATCTTCAGCCATATCTCGCATTGATGGATCAAGAAAATCTTCTTGTTCAAAATCCGTAATGCTATTAAATGATGATGCTGCTGACACAAGTTCTTTTAAGTTCTCTTCTCGTGCTTGGCGCTGCTCTTGAGATTCTTTTGCATATGCTTGTACAAGCTGCGTACGACTTAGCATTGCCGAAACAAGTTCAGATAAAGTGATACCTTGACCTGTTGTTTGTAGACCTTTAATTAACTCGATAAACTGTACAAGAGAATTATGCGCCCTTGCAGATAAAGCTTTATGCTCGATAAGCCTGCTTGCTGCTTGCCACATTGAAATCTGTTGAGCATTGGCTGCATCACGGATCGTTTGAACACTTCGATCACCTAGGCCTCGAGCGGGAAAGTTAATAACACGCTCAAACGCAGCATCATCTTCTGGCAAGGCAATTAATCGCAAGTAAGCCATTGCACTTTTAATTTCAGCTCGATCAAAGAATCGTTGACCACCATAAATTCGATATGGTACTCGTGCATGCAATAAAGCTTCTTCCATTACACGAGATTGCGCGTTGGAGCGATATAAAATAGCTTGCTTGCGGTAAGGGATACCTTTTGATTTAAAATGTGCTATACGCTCTACAATGAACTTAGATTCATCTATTTCATTATAAGCCGCATAAAGCTGCACTGGCTCACCCTGTTCACCAGCAGTCCAAAGTGCTTTTCCTAAACGATCAATATTGCATGATATAACACCGTTTGCTGCACCAATAATTGATTTTGTTGATCTATAGTTTTGTTCAAGTCTTACTGTTTCAGTTTCAGGGTATTTCTCAGAAAACCTTAAAATATTTTCAATTTGCGCACCACGCCATCCATAAATAGATTGATCGTCATCGCCAACAATTGTGAGTGCATTATCATGCCCCAATAATGCTTGTAACCACTTAAACTGAATCGCATTTGTATCTTGGAATTCATCCACGAGAATATGAGCAAATTTACGTTGATAAAAATCAGCAATGGCGGGATTATTTTCAAAAAGCTTTAGGCTTCGCAGTAATAGTTCTGCAAAATCAACAAGACTTGATTGATCACATAAATCTTGATAGCGCTGATACACTTCTTGCATTAGGCGTGTCTGACGATCCATGCCTGTACCAGATGCAGGATAACGTCCCTCATCTTTTTCACGGTTAATAAAACCCATTGACTGCTTTGGCGTAAAGTCAGCATCTTGAATCTGCATTTCTTTATGAATACGCTTAAGCATACGCAGCTGATCATCTGTATCCATAATTTGAAACGGCTCATCAAGTCCGGCATCACGAAAGTGAATCCGTAGAAATCGATGTGCTAAACCATGGAAAGTACCAACCCACATGCCTTTAACAGGTGCGTCACATAAGTCTGCTATACGGTTTCTCATTTCATTGGCTGCTTTATTCGTAAATGTCACAGCTAAGATTTCATAAGGCGAGATACCACATTCTTTAATTAAAAAAGCAGCTCTATGTACAAGCACTCTTGTTTTACCTGAACCAGCACCTGCCAATACTCTTAAAAAACGTGCGCCACTTGTTACTGCAGACTCTTGTTCAGGATTTAGCCTTGCCCCCTGAAGAAAAGACGATTCACTTGTCATAGTTGTCTCGCTTAATTAAAATTCGAAAATTATATCTTTTATGATGGGTTCTATTTGCGAAGCACTTCACATAAATTACATCAAAATATCGGATGAAGCTTTCCCTGATACACCAATAAACTTATCTCTATGAGAATGCTGTATACTTACCACCCAAATATGTGGTTCCAAATACTTATGCACGAACCTTTAAACATGACAAATCCTAACATAAAGATGATTTGAACGCCCTATTCAGACATAGCAATGGCATTTTATGAGCACATCTACCCAAACAATAAAGACTACACTCTCAAGACACTTTAAAGCAGGCTTAGCCTATATACCTGTTATTTTACTTTGGTGCTTAGCACAGCTTCCACTTTCATGGCTTATTCACCTTGGTCGCGGTTTAGGGAGCCTTTTGTATGTTCTCGTCAAAAGAAGAACAGCTATTGCTCGTAAAAACATTCAAATGATCTTGCCCGAACTCAGTGAGTCAGAACAAGAAGCCATAACTAAAGAGTGCATCAAAGAAAATGTGTGTGGTTTATTTGAATCTGCCAAGGCCTGGTTTGGCAATATGCAACCAATCCTCGATACAACAGAGGTTCATGGTATAGAGATACTTGAAAAAGCTGCAGCCGATAAAAAAGGCGTTTTATTAATTGGCGCCCATTTCACTACTCTAGATATGGGGGGCAGGCTTGTATCAGAGTTCTGGCCCGTAAATATCCTATATCGCCCTTTTAATAATGCCACCTTTGATAAAGCTGTACTCAATGCTCGAAGTAGCTTTTACAATGATGTAATTCCTAAATCAAAAATGCGAGATCTTGTTAGAAGCATCCAACAAGGCGGAACATTATGGTACCCAGCCGATCAAGATTACGGGCCTAAAGACTCTGTATTTGCCCCATTCTTCAATATACAAGCTGCTACTCTTGCAACTACATCTGGCCTTGCCAAGATGGCACGAGGACATGTTGTCGGCCTTTACCATCATCGCTTACCTGATAATAGATACCGTATTGAGTTTGTAGAAATGCCAGACTTTCCCACTGAAACACCTGAAGCGGCAGCTACGGCAGCTAATAAAATGCTTGAGAATGGAATTCGCCTGAATCCAGCACAATATATGTGGGTACACCGTCGTTTTAAAACTCGTCCAGAGGGTGAAGAAGCTGCTATTTACTAAGAGCAGACTCTACTTCTCCATAAAAGTGGCTTTATTTCAGCACAATAATGTCACTTTAATGCACCATAAAAATGCAACCAGATCACTATTTGACCACAAGCATATTTACACAAAAAATAAAGTTATTTTTTAGACTGTTTTTCAAATCATAAATTGCATCATTATTGATAAAAACAGCTAAAAACATCTCGCTTACACTTTGTAAAAGAAGGATGGGATATAATCTAAAAGTTATAAACCATTGATATAAATAGAAATAAGAAGTAATCCCATACTAACACTTCAGTTACATTAGCGATAAAAAAGTTCAAAAAACAACCACTTATAGATCAAAAAGCCGAATTTATCGATATTGACACATATTTCACAGCCCCATATACTCCTTTAAAAGTTCAGCAGCAAAGCTAAAAACCTAAAAGAAAAACCCTACGAAAAATGCTGCAAGAACACATAAAAGGCGCCTTATTTTTAATAAGAATAAACTTGGCGTCTTCACAAAATTTAATAGTTTTTTTTCGAGAGAAAATTGAAAAGCCATTAATAATTATAATATAGAAAAGGTTTTATCAATGAGGAAAAACATAAGTTCAAGGATGAACTTCTCTCGGAAAAACCAAATAAAAAAGGCCTTGTTAAAAGGCCTTTTTTATTTGCAGACTTTAATACAGATATAAAATTTTTAACCTACTCAACCCCGTAAAATCCAGCGTCAAAGGTGAGTGTCTTTACAATTACGCCTTTGCCTTTTGCATGACTTACTAAAGCAGCGTATTCCTTATCAATATGCTCTGCAGGCTTTACATCTTCAATCGCTTGATGCTGTGATACATAGAGGATCATGACATCAAAACCAAGGTCCTGCATAAACAACATATCCTGAAGCTGCTGCGTCGCACGTTTAGACACAGCATCAGGAAAAAAGCCCTGCTTATCTTGGTATAAAGTTGCACTCTTCACTTCAATAAGAAGCGGCTTTTGATTCTCACGCTCAACGAAAAAATCTACACGGGTTTTCATTAACACACCACCCTGTGCAAGCTCAGGCACTTTCTTTACAAGAGTATTATAAAGCTGTTGCAACTTCACTTCGCTGCGCACAGAGGTAATAGCAAACTCACGACAGGCGGCTTCAGACTCAAGCCAATTTTGTGCAATTTGATTAGCTCGATGAGTATTAACACCAACCCAATAGTGCTTTTGATCATCTTCAACAAAAACCCGTAGCGCTTCCAAAGTACCTGGTGTTTTACGGGTCTTCATTTCTTGAGGCGTTGCCAAGGTAAAAAGCGCTTCGACACCCTCTTGCAACAAACCAGTCATTGCCCCTGTATTAGGGCAATGAATCGTTAAAGGTTCATTATCAGATGTTATTACATCTGCAAAAAAACGCTTATATCTTTTTAAAAAAGTACCTTTATGAAACTGCATAAAAATTAAATGTACTCTACTTTATCAATTTCAAATTCAATAATACCTTTTGGTGTTTGAATTTTTACTGCATCACCTTCTTCTTTGCCGATAAGGCCTCGAGCGATTGGCGAGCCAACAGAAATAAGGTTCTGCTTGATGTCCGCCTCATCTTCACCAACAATTCGGTAAACTGACTCTTCATCAGTGTCAACATTGATAATTGTCACTGTAGAGCCAAATAGAACTTTACCGTTGTTGTCCATTTTTGAAATATCAATAATTTGAGCCAAAGAAAGCTTCGCTTCGATTTCTTGAATACGACCTTCAGCAAAACCTTGTTGCTCACGAGCCGCATGGTACTCAGCATTTTCTTTTAAGTCGCCATGCTCACGAGCTTCTGCAATCGCAGCAATAATACGTGGACGCTCTACTTTTTTAAGGTGGTTTAATTCTTCGCGTAACTTATCTGCCCCAGCAACAGTCATAGGAAAACGAGTTGTCATGGCTAGCTCCTTGTTTACTAGTCTTAATTAATTATTAATTTAGGTTTTTTAATAAATGCAGGCTTTGATTATCAAAACCAATATTAACTGCTAAGTTCCATCGATTTACACTCAAAAAAATTAACTCCTCTTTTTTTGAGTAGTAAACTATTAAACATAATCAGCTCCAGACTGATAAACGCAACCTAAAAAATGGATCTATAAATAAAGAAAAACGCCGCCAACGCTCAATGTGTTAGCGGCGTTAAACGTGAGAGACTCACGCTATTTGAAGGTTATTAACCTTTATGTAATTCACCTTGTAAGCGAATTACTGGAACACTAGACTCAACGCCTTTCACTTTTACGATAGCAGAAGTTAAAGCATCAGCACCAGCTAAAGTTGTTGTATAACATACTTTATTTTGAAGTGCAGCACGACGAATCTCAGCAGAATCAAGAATTGCTTGCTCGCCTTCGGTTGTGTTGATAAGAAGAGACACTTCGCCATTCTTAACAGCATCAACAATATGTGGTCTGCCTTCTTTTACTTTATGGATACGGGTTACATCATGACCTTTAGACTTCAAGAACTCGTAAGTACCTTTAGTTGCAATCACTTTAAAGTCAGCTTTAAGTAAACGATCAACAACTGGAACAATACCATCTTTATCAGCATCTTTAACACTTACAAATACTGTGCCTTCAAATGGAGGTCTTTCACCTGCACCAATAACAGCTTTGAAGTAAGCTTCTGGGAAGTTATCGGCAACACCCATAACTTCACCTGTAGACTTCATTTCTGGGCTTAGAATTGGATCCACACCAAGGAATTTATTGAATGGGAATACCGCTTCTTTAACACAGAACTGAGAAGGTAAAACTTCTGCAGTAAAGCCTTGATCAGCAAGTTTAACACCAGCCATACAACGAGCAGCGATCTTAGCAATGGAGTTACCGATTGCTTTAGATACGAATGGGACTGTTCTAGATGCACGAGGGTTCACTTCAAGAACATAAATGTCATTGCCTTGTACTGCGAACTGAACGTTCATCAGACCAACAACACCTAGTTCAAGAGCCATTTTCTTTGTTTGCTCACGAATTTCATCAACGATTTCTTCGGAGATATCATATGGAGGAATCGAACATGCAGAGTCACCAGAGTGAACACCAGCTTGTTCAATATGCTGCATAATACCGCCAATAACCACTTGCTCACCATCACAAACAGCATCAACGTCAAGCTCTTTCGCATTCTTCAAGAAGTGATCAAGAAGAACTGGACTATCACCAGATACAACTACAGCTGTATTCATGTAGCGATTAAGCTCTTTATCGTTGTATACGATTTCCATCGCACGACCGCCTAGTACATAAGATGGACGAACAACGAGTGGATAACCAATCTCTTGCGCTTTAACAATTGCTTCTTCTTCAGTTCTAACGATTGCGTTAGGTGGCTGACGCAGATTTAGCTTATTTAGAAGCGCTTGGAATCTTTCGCGATCTTCAGCTCTATCGATTGCATCTGGAGTTGTACCAATAATTGGAACACCTAGCTTTTCCAATGCACGAGCTAGTTTAAGAGGTGTTTGACCACCAAACTGGATAATAACGCCTTTTGGAGCTTCTTTTTGAACAATCTCAAGAACGTCTTCTAGCGTTACTGGCTCGAAGTAAAGTCTGTCAGATGTATCGTAATCAGTAGAAACAGTTTCAGGGTTACAGTTAACCATAATTGTTTCATAGCCGTCTTCACGCATTGCTAGAGCAGCATGTACACAGCAGTAATCGAATTCGATACCTTGACCAATACGGTTAGGGCCACCACCAAGAACCATGATCTTGTCACGAGTGCTTGGATTTGACTCACACTCTTCATCATAAGAGGAGTACATGTAAGCTGTATCTGTAGCAAACTCAGCAGCACAAGTATCTACACGCTTATAAACAGGTCTTACATTGAGAGACTGTCTGTAATCTCTAACTTCATCTTCTGTTGCTTTAACACAACGAGCGATAAAGGAATCAGAGAAGCCCTTGCGCTTAAGTGCAAATAGAGCATCTTTATCAAGGTCTGTCAGCTTTTGCGAAGAAAGCTTAATTTCATCTTTAACAAGATCTTCAAGATACACAAGGAACCATGGATCAATTGCAGTGATGTTAAATACATCTTCAACTGTTTGACCAAGACGGAATGCATCAGCAACCTTGAATAAACGATCTGGCTTAGGTGTTGCAAGAGTTGCAAGAACTTTCTCAACAGTTGCTTCTTCGTTTTTCTCACCAGCAAGAAGACCAAATGCAGACATAAGACCATCAGCACCAGTTTCAAGACCACGAAGAGCTTTTTGGAAAGACTCTTGGAAAGTACGACCAATCGCCATAACTTCACCAACAGACTTCATCTGAGTTGTTAGTGTGTCATTTGCTTTACCAAACTTCTCAAAGTTAAAGCGAGGAATCTTAGTTACAACATAGTCAATGCTTGGTTCGAAGCTTGATGGAGTTGCACCGCCAGTGATTTCATTTGAAAGCTCATCAAGTGTATAACCAACAGCTAGTTTTGCTGCTACACGAGCAATTGGGAAACCAGTTGCTTTAGAAGCTAGAGCTGAAGAACGGCTTACACGTGGGTTCATTTCGATAACGATTAGACGACCAGTTTCAGGGTTAACAGCGAACTGAACGTTAGAACCACCAGTTTCAACACCGATTTCACGAAGAACCGCAAGGGATGCGTTTCTCATGATTTGGTATTCTTTATCTGTAAGTGTTTGCGCTGGAGCAACAGTAATAGAGTCACCCGTATGAACACCCATTGGATCTAGGTTTTCGATAGAACAGATAATGATACAGTTGTCGTTTTTGTCACGAACAACTTCCATTTCATATTCTTTCCAACCAATCAGAGATTCATCGATAAGAAGCTCATTTGTTGGAGAAAGGTCTAAACCACGGTGACAGATCTCTTTAAACTCTTCGATGTTGTAAGCGATACCACCACCAGTACCACCCATCGTGAAGGATGGACGAATAATACATGGGAAACCAATTTCATTTTGGATTTCAAGGGCTTCGTCCATTGAGTGAGCAATACCAGATCTTGCACAGTCAAGACCAATTTTCTTCATTGCTACGTCGAACTTATGACGATCTTCAGCTTTATCGATTGCTTCTTGATTTGCACCAATAAGCTCAACACCAAACTTCTCAAGAACACCATGCTTAACAAGATCAAGAGCTGTGTTAAGTGCAGTCTGACCGCCCATTGTTGGAAGAACAGCACATGGTCTTTCACGCTCAATTATTTTAGCAACAGTCTTCCACTCAACTGGCTCGATGTATGTTGCATCAGCCATAGCAGGGTCAGTCATGATAGTTGCTGGGTTCGAGTTTACAAGAATAACTCTGTACCCTTCTTCACGTAGTGCTTTACACGCTTGAGCACCAGAGTAATCGAATTCACAAGCCTGACCTATGACAATAGGACCAGCGCCTAAAATCAGGATACTTTTCAAGTCTGAACGTTTTGGCATCAACTTTATCCTTTCAAAATATTTTAAAACTTATTCCACATTTAAGGGATTTTTTCAGATCTCGTGGATCGAGGGCTAGGTCATTGGCTTTGCTTACAAAGCCAATATCCAGCCACAAATTTCAATCTATTACTTCTTATCCATTAACTGGTAGAAAGTTTCGAAGAGATAGATTAGATCTAGAGGACCAGGGCTTGCTTCAGGGTGACCTTGGAAACCAAAAGCTGGTTTCTCTTTATGTCTGATACCTTGAATTGTTTGGTCAAATAGAGATCTATGAGTTACTTCTAAGTACTCAGGAAGGCTCTCTTCATCTACACAGAAGCCATGGTTTTGGCTTGTGATCAACACTTTACCTGTTTCAAGGTCTTGCACTGGATGGTTTGCACCATGGTGACCATGAGCCATCTTCATCGTTTTAGCACCACTTGCTAGAGATAGAAGCTGGTGACCTAAGCAAATACCAAAGATTGGAATGTTTTTATCAAGGAATACCTTAATTGCATTAATTGCATAGTCACATGGCTCTGGATCGCCAGGACCATTTGAAAGGAAAACACCATCAGGGTTTTTCGCAAGAACCTCTTCAGCTGGTGTTTGTGCTGGAACAACTTCCACATCACAACCATGCTCAACAAGAAGGCGAAGGATATTTGTTTTAACACCAAAGTCGTAAGCAACCACTTTCTTTTTAGCACGAGTTGCAGTTTCAGAAGGCGCAGCTTCTGGGTTTAGCTTCCAAGTACCTTCTGTCCACTTGTATGCAGACTTAGATGAAACAACTTTAGCAAGGTCCATACCTTTTAGTCCTGGGAATGCTTTTGCCTTCTCCAGAGCTGCATCGTTATCAGCTGCTTCAGGTTTATGATCAAGAGTGTAGATACAACCCGCAAGACTGCCTTTTTCGCGAAGAAGACGCGTTAGACGACGAGTGTCGATCTCAGCAATACCTACGATGTTTTTAGATTTAAGATAATCAGATAGAGATGTTTGCGATCTCCAGTTTGAATAGATCGGTAGTAAAGATTTAATAACTAAACCTTTAACAACAGAACCTGCGGATTCCTGGTCTTCCTCAGTAACACCGACATTTCCAATATGTGGGTAAGTTAAAGTTACAATTTGTTCTGCATAAGATGGATCAGAAAGAATTTCCTGGTAACCCGTTAGAGCTGTATTAAAGACGACTTCCCCTACTGAAGCGCCGCTAGCCCCTATTGAAACCCCATGAAAAAGGCTCCCATCTTCTAAGGCCAAAATTGCATATTCCACTAAGCACCTCCCAAAGAAGCCACTACCACAAATACCTGAGCCCATTATCAGATATTTCAATAGATAGCCATTTAAACGATCGGACCGACTGTCACATAGTCACTCCCTTGGGGAAGGTATTATATGGCAAAAAGCCGACGACCGTCCATAACTTTTACGAATAGCTCAACATAAATTGAAAATCTTTTTTTATTCACATTGAGACTTCAACTTTTTGACAAACCAATAAGCTATGGAAAGGGCCCGCGGAACAGGCCTTTAAGCACACTTTCAATAGCTTATGCAGCTTCAGCAAGCAAAAAACGCTCTTTAGCAAATTTGACTGAACGGATATATTGGGCAACACCTCGAAGCTCTTGTTCATTCATGCCTTTAAAGACCTTTTTAATCACACCACGTACAGCTGCTCGAGTTGCTTCAAATGCAATCTGGCCAGCCTTACGCATAACAATACCCAAATTAAGCATGGCAAGCGGCTTAGCAAAGAAAAGATCAAGAGAAATTTCACTCACCTCTAAAAGCGCCTTAACAAGCCTATCTTCTATTTGCGGTCCTGTTTCGCCAGCCTCAATATCTTGCACAATTGAGTTCAACTCATTATTCAATGGTTGCGCAATTGGAGAAGCCATAAACATATGGTCTTGCGGACACTCTTTTGACAGATCAGGATAAATCACACTCCAAAGATAGTTAGCCAATGGCTTCATTTCAGGATTTTTTAGCTTTTTCGATAGGGTTTGAACTAAGACACCCACCGCTTTTTTAACACTACTTACACCAGCAACAACAAGTTTAGATGACATTGAGCTTAAGCCAATATCCTCAACAGGTTTTAAGAAAAATGTGTTCATGGATTCATCAACCAAATCCATGATAACTTGCGCAAACAAGCTACCTTGGTGCTCTTGAACACCTTCATTTAAACGATTTACCAATGATTCTAGTCGAACAGACACATCATCTGGAATCGAAAACCCCACATAAGCTGCAATAGGTTGACCATCCGCTGTAAGTTCAGTTGCTGACATAAATAACTCCTTGTACTTGCTTACTTTTTCTTAAACAGCCTTCATCAAAGCACGAACAAGCTACTTTGACCAGACTTATATCCAAATAAAAAACTTAAACTGTTCTGTTTTTAACCACCCCATTACACCATACGAGACTTGATATACATGTGATTAACCGGTCATGATAGGACAACATTTAAGACTAATGATAAGGACTTAACACTCTATGCAAACGAACGATTTTAGCTTTCAGCATCTTTCCCCCAATGCTGTACTTAATGCTATAGAGTCTCTAGGGCTTGAAGTTGATGGCCGCTTATTTGAACTGAATAGCTTTGAAAACCGAGTTTTTCAAATTGGTATACTCGACCAAGCGCCTCTTATTGCTAAATTTTACAGACCAGGGCGATGGTCTGCAGCACAAATTCAAGAAGAACACGACTTCACCCTGCAACTTGAAGAGGACGAAGTCCCTGCAATAGCGCCACTCGTATTTAATGGTAAAAGTCTATTTCATGCTGAGGGCTATTATTTTGCTCTTTATAGAAGACAAGGTGGCTATGCACCTGAACTTGATATAAAGGAACACCTCAAAAGCATTGGCCGCACACTCGGACGCATCCATGCTTATGGAAGCAGCCAACTCTACAAAGCAAGACCATCCTATTCTCTTGAAGAAATGGGCAGCAAAAGTGCCCAACACCTAATTGAGAACCATATTCCAACGCATCATGTTCAAATTTATAAAGACATTACGGATCAAATTTTTACGACCATTGACCAGCATGCAAGCCAAATCTATGCTTTGCCACAACTTCGCCTTCATGGTGATTGCCATCTGGGTAATATTTTATGGCAAGACCCTCACCCATTTTTTGTGGACTTTGACGATTCGGTCAATGGCCCACAAATGGGTGACCTATGGATGCTGTATTCTTTAAGCCAAGACCAAGAACTTAATAAAGAGCGTTTATATACACTACTCGATGGCTATGAAATGTTTTATGAGTTTGATGATGAACAGCTTCGCTACTGTGAAGTTTTTAGAACTCTTAGAATGATTAATTACACATCATGGGTAGGCACTCGCTGGAATGACCCTGCTTTTAAGAGAGCTTTTCCATGGTTCGATAAAGATGGTTACTGGTTAGAACATGCTCGTGACCTTGAGCAGCAATACCAAAAGCTATTAAAAATATAAACAGCCATAAAAAAAGCAGCAGGCTTTAAAGGCGAGCTGCTTTTTTTATAAGCAGTGGATAATTAAGGTAGTGGTGCTACATTAATTCTCGTACCTTCAAAGCTACCGCCACCGCCGATAATTTCTACACCTTCTGGTGACAACATTTTACTAGCCCACTTTGCTTTCATTTGCTGACCATCTTCACTAATCATAATAAAATAATTAATGTGATTCGTTCCAATCAACTGCCCTTCGTAGTTTTCATTACCTGGGCCGCCCTGGATATACAGTTGGAAGCTTGCCTTATAATAGCCTTTAGCAACCTTCTCCCAAACGCCATGACCTGGTGTTGCCATCAAGTTGCCAAGACCTACGCGATCGACAGAAAAGAGCGGATGAATTTCTGACATTGTGCCGCCTTGATTAAATGTAAGCATTGTTGGAAAGCCTTCCACACCAGCTGGATCCGTAATCTCTACCTGACCAGACCATGCACCAACAACATCACGCAAATCATGACCATGCCTACCACCACGATCAGCCATAGCTGTCTGACTTAGACACAAAATCATTGCAAATAAGCTTAAAACCTTGCTTACACTTAACTTCATATTCATTCCTTGAATTATCTTTTAAAACACCCAATGACTAGGCAACGTCCCTCAAGTCGCTTGTGGCACCACCTAATAAACTCATTAGCCAAACTTCCTGTAATAGACTCTTTTAAGAGGCTCAATCTAAGCATAGCCCCAAACAAAAAAGCATCCAGCCTAATAATAAGAATTGTTACGCTCTTTACACAGAACCCCGCCCTACTTGCTAGAGCATTGCTATACGCTGTACAATTTTGCCCATCACAACATACTCTCATGCTATTTCAAGCATCTGCAGCATCCAAGCCTGACACCTCTATAAAGAGAGCAGCCAATAAAGCGCAGATAAATATTTTTCGGATCATGAGCCACTAGGACCTGCCGCAACTTGAGCAGATAGAGGCAAATGAAAGCAATAGATTCAATATAGAGACACATACAATGAGTTTTGAAAGCCAAGATATCGTTCAAATTCAAGATCCAGCGACAGCCGCAGAAAAGCCTGCAAAAAAACTTTATATTGAAACTCACGGCTGCCAAATGAATGAATACGACTCCAAGCGTATGGCTGACCTTTTGCAAACAAACGAAAAAGTTGAGCAGGTCCACTCTGCTGAAGAAGCAGATATTATTCTTCTCAATACTTGCTCCATCCGTGAAAAAGCGCAAGAAAAAGTATTCAGCCAGCTTGGCCGTTGGAAAAAACTTAAAGATGCAAACCCAGATATGATCATTGGCGTTGGCGGTTGCGTTGCAAGCCAAGAAGGCGACCAAATCAATAAACGTGCGCCCCATGTCGATCTTGTGTTTGGCCCACAAACACTACATCGCCTTCCGGAAATGATGAACAAACAAAAGGCCAACAAGATCCCTGTTGTTGATATTTCATTCCCAGAAATTGAAAAGTTTGATCACCTACCTGAACCTGAAGTTGATGGCGCTAAAGCATTTGTTTCAATTATGGAAGGCTGCAGCAAGTACTGTAGCTTCTGTGTTGTACCTTACACTCGTGGCGTTGAAGTAAGCCGTGACCTTGAAGGTGTACTTAATGAAATTCAGTTCTTGGCAGACCAAGGCGTGCGTGAGGTCACTCTTTTAGGCCAAAACGTTAACGGCTATAGAGGAACAGATGCAGACGGAAACATATGTGATTTTGCAGCTCTTCTTTATGCAGTTGATGAAATTGAAGGCATTGATCGTATTCGCTATACAACATCTCACCCACTTGAATTTACACCTGAGTTGATCCAAGCTCACGCAGACCTTGCCTCATTAGCAAATCATATTCATTTACCTGTACAAAGTGGCTCAGACAAAATTCTTCAAGGCATGAAGCGTAATCATACTGCCGCAGAATACATGGATATTATCAAAGGCCTTAAAGAACAGTGCGGTGAAGAACTTAGCCTTTCATCCGACTTTATTGTTGGCTTCCCTGGCGAAACTGAGGAAGACTTCCTCGACACAATGAAGTTAATTGAAGAAGTTGGTTACGATAATTCTTTCAGCTTTATTTATTCTCCACGCCCTGGAACACCAGCTGCAGACCTAGAAGACGATACATCTCTTGAAGAGAAGAAAAGACGCCTCTCTATTCTTCAACATAGAATCAGATCCAATGCAGAACAAATTAGTCGCAGAATGGTGGGAAATCATTATGAAATCCTTGTTGAAGGCTTTTCTAAAAAAGACCCAGGACAGCTCCAAGGCCGTACTGAAAACAATAGAGTTGTTAATTTCAGCTCCACAAATGACGATTTAATTGGCCACTTTGTGACTGTAGAGATACTTGAGGCACGCCCAAATAGCTTATTAGGGCAATTTATTTCGTGCGAAGAAGTCGAAACAGACCTAGCGTAAGTGATTGATATAAGTATACTTTTAGCTAAATGTGCGCTTTTTAGAATAAAAACCGCACATTTTTTAATAAATTTTGGCTAAAAAATACTTTCATACTTGCTTTGAGTTGTTTATATTTGAAGTAAGGCAATCACAAGAGGAATATTGACCACTTGGATACCATATACACAAGTCACGCATTATATCTGGAACCGTACGACGCCAGACGTCTAGCAAACCTCTGCGGCTTTTGCGGTGAAAACCTTAAACTCATTGAAAAACGACTTAATGTCGAAATTCACAGCCGGGGCAACTTTTTCGAAGTTGTTGATCTTGACGACACCTCAAAATCCACTGACGCATGTCAGATTCTCGAGCAGCTTTATGCTGAAACTCTACAGGATGAAGATATCACTCCTAGCACTGTGCACTTGAAAATTCTTGAGCAACTGGATATCAGTAAAATGCAATCCATGGCATCAACTGAAATACCTGCATCAAAATCAATTCAACCACAGCAAACACGAGATGTTGAACCCGCTCCTGAGACACTAGATTCAACCCTTGTTGACAACTCAGAGCAACAGAAACCCAATGCTGAATATATGAATAGCAGCGAACTCTATGAAGAGATCGCATTAAGGAGCCCTATGGATAAGCGTACTTCTCACAGCCTACCAGCGTCTCATGACTCTGGTGATGTTGGACAAATGGAAAGACCTGCGCCTAGCGTTAAAAGTCTAAGCGCTCATGGCGAAATTAATGAAATTCACACTCATCGCAAGGTTATCCGACTTAGAAGTAACAATCAAAAACGCTACATTCAGAATATTGCAAAATTCGATATTAATTTTGGTATCGGCCCTGCAGGTACTGGTAAAACATACCTAGCGGTTGCAGCAGCTGTAAACGCTTTTAAAAATGATGAAGTGAAGAAAATTCTTCTCGTTAGGCCTGCAGTAGAAGCTGGCGAAAAGCTCGGTTTCTTGCCTGGCGATCTTTCCGAAAAGGTCAACCCATACCTTCGCCCACTATACGATGCTCTATATGAAATGATGGGCTTTGAACAGGTGGCCAAACTGATTGACCGACAAATTATCGAAGTCTGCCCTCTTGCGTACATGAGAGGCCGCACACTGAGTGACTCTTTCATTATTCTTGATGAAAGCCAAAACACAACACCTGCACAGATGAAAATGCTGCTTACCCGTATTGGTTTCGGTTCAAAAGCGGTCATTACGGGCGATATTACGCAAGTTGACTTACCAAGAGGCCAAGCTTCTGGCTTACAGCACGCGCTGCAAGTCCTTGGCGGCATTGATAAAATTGGCGTAACTCGCTTTGCAAGCACAGATGTTGTAAGGCACCCTCTAGTCAAAGAGATCATAGAGGCTTATGATGAAGAGGAAGCGGGCCAATAATGAGCCCGCCTAAATCAGTTATTACATGAGTCAAATTATACAATGACACAAACTTATATTCATATTGAAAACAACTGCTCATCAGTAGCTTGCCCTACTGATGAGGACCCTCCGTCATGGGTTTCAGCCTGTATCGACCATCCGAGCGTTGCACAAGCTCTTGGGCAACGCATTCCTGCTTTTAGTATTCTGTATGCAGATAAAGACGAAGCAAAAGAGCTCAACAGTGAATACAGAAACAAAGACTACGCCACTAATGTCTTAAGCTTTCCAGCTGAACTCCCTGATTTTATTACCTCACTTGACGATGGCTTCACACTCGGTGACCTAGTTATATGTCCTGACGTTGTTATTCAGCAGGCTCAGGAGCAGTCAAAACAAGTGAACCACCACTATGCGCATTTAACTATCCATGGTTTTTTACATCTACTTGGCTTTGATCACATTCAAGATGCTGAAGCTGAAGAAATGGAAGCCATTGAAATCGCTATTTTAAAATCACTAGGGATACCTAATCCCTATGAAGATACCAATCTTTCTGTTGCAGCATTAGATGAGCAACAGGAAATTTCGAACAATCAACCGGAGACAGTGTAAAAGCTCATGAACGATGACCCTGGAAGGACGAACCAGTCTAAAGGCTTTTTAACCAAGCTAAGTCAATTTCTTTCGAATGAACCAAGTAATAAGAAGGAAATTATCGATGTGTTAAAAGCAGGCTTCGATAGAGGTTATATCGAACCAGAATCCTACTCCATCATTCAAGGTGGACTTACTGTAAATGAGATGCAGGTGAGAGATATTATGATCCCTCGCAGCCAGATGACAGTAGTCCCCTATGGCACAGATATTAAAGATATCTTGGCACCTATTATCGAAAGCCAACACTCAAGATTCCCTGTTGTTGGTGAAGACGATGATGAGGTTCTCGGAATCCTTCTTGCCAAAGACCTTTTACCACTTCTTGCACAAAGCCGCGAGCGTGTAGATATGAAAGATCTGCTTCGCCCTGCCTTTTTTGTGCCACAAAGTAAAAGATTAAACGCACTGCTTAAAGAGTTCCGCGAAAGCAGAAACCATATGGCTATCGTTGTTGATGAATATGGCTCTGTAGATGGACTTGTCACTATTGAAGATGTTCTTGAGCAAATCGTTGGTGACATTGCAGATGAACATGACTTTGACGATGAGCATTTTATTAAAAATTCAAAATCAGGCCATTTTCTTGTAAAAGCAATTACGCCAATCGAAGACTTCAATGAGCACTTTGAGTCAGAGTTCAATGAAGACGAGTTTGACACTATTGGTGGTCTTGTTGTTCATGAGTTTGGTCGCCTACCAAAGCGAAACGAACACATAAAACTTGGCCGATTTACATTTAAAGTGCTTAACTCAGATAATAGAAGTGTGCGTTTATTGCAGGTAACACCGCAACAGCAAACACTACGTACACTTGAGTTTGGTTAGATTCAACTGGCTAGGAAACATTCCTAAAAAGCATGAGTAAGAAGGAGAAAAATCGCTTCCCTCTTGCTCATATTGCTTCTATTGATTAGAATTGATCAATATGCCCAAAAAGATGTCAATCTATACTTAGTCCAATTAAGGATTTAGGCGAATTAAAAGAATGTTTAATAAGCTCTATTTTGAATTGGTAACGTATTGAGGCGTAGAATTATAATGTCTATCGGCCTATCCGAATAGAAATTGACAGATAACCATAACGAGGTTTTTTAAATGGCTCGCGTAACCGTAGAAGATTGTCTAGAAAGTGATAAAGTTGAGAACCGTTTTGAGCTTGTTCTTGTAGCAGCTAAACGTGCTCGTCAAATTGGCAACTCAGGCCAAGAACCATTTGTACCATGGGAAAACGATAAAGCAACTGTTGTTGCACTTCGTGAAATTGCTGCAGGCCACATAGGACCAAGCATTCTTGACCAGTCAGACGACGACTAAACATCAACCGTCCTTTCATGGAACGCAACCGCAGGAGTTGTACTTGTCTACAACCTCTCCGCTAATTGATAAAATTAGCTATCTTCCAAAAGATCAAATCGAACTTGTAAAGCTTGCCGTCGATTTCGCAACTCATGCGCATGACGGCCAGTATCGTCGAAGTGGGGAACCCTATGTAACCCACCCTATTGCTGTGGCACAAATAATTGCTGAAATGAAGCTCGATCATTACGCCATTATTGCTGCCTTATTGCATGACGTCATTGAAGATACACCTTACACAAAAGAAGATATTGCAAATCGCTTCTCCATGGATGTTGCTAACATCGTTGATGGTATTAGTAAAATCTCTGCAATTCAGTTTGAATCTAAAGCAATAGCTCAAGCAGAAAACTTTCGTAAAATGGTTCTCGCCATGGCGAAAGATATACGCGTCATCCTCGTAAAGCTTGCCGACAGACTGCATAATATGCGAACTCTCGGTTGCCTAAAGATGGAAAAGCGTAAAAGAATAGCCCAAGAGACTCTAGATATATTCGCACCAATCGCTAATCGGCTTGGCATGAATAATCTAAGAGTTGAATATGAAGACCTGTGTTTTCATGCTATCCACCCTCTTAGAGCCAAGCGCATTCATGAAGCCGTTAAAAAAACTCGCGGCACTCGCAAAGATATTATCAAACTTGTTGAAGGCGAAATAAAAAAAGCACTCAATAGCCTTAAAATAGACTACAAACTCATTGGACGAGAAAAACATCTTTTCTCTATCTACTCCAAAATGAAAAATCACCGAAAGCCATTCGAACAAATTATGGATGTTTTCGGCTTCAGAATTATTGTGCCAGACATAGACGCTTGTTATCGAAGCTTAGGATTAATGCACCAGCTACACCCTCCTATTCCTGGCCGTTTCAAAGATTACATTGCTATTCCAAAATCCAACGGATACCAATCTGTTCATACAACGCTTAAAGGTCCAAACGGTATTCCTGTTGAAATCCAAATTCGCACAGACGAGATGGACGAAGTTGCAAACAATGGTGTTGCATCTCACTGGATTTACAAAGCAGGTAAAGATATTGCATTAGATGCACAGCGCCGTGCAGATAACTGGCTTGCAAGCCTTATGGAAATGCAGAAAAACACCGGCGACTCACAAGAGTTTGTTGAAAATGTTAAATACGAACTTTTCCCTGAAGAAGTCTACGTATTTACACCTAAAGGCGCGATTATCGAGCTACCTTATGGTGCAACAGCAATTGACTTTGCTTATGCAGTTCATACCGACATTGGTAACACCTGTGTTGCAGCACGAGCCGACGAACGCCTTATTCCAATCAGCGCCCCTCTTGAAAGCGGGATGACTTTAGAAATTATTTGCGCGCCTGGTGCAAACCCGAATCCTACATGGCTTAAGCATGTGACAACAGGTAAGGCTCGAGCTTGTATTAAACACCATATTAAAACGCAACAGCTTACAGAATCTCAAGAGCTTGGCCAAAGACTTCTTGATAAAGCCCTGAACGCGCTTAGTACCAGCCTTGAAAAAATCAAACCAGAACATATTGCTCAAGCATGCAAAAACTATGGCTGTGATGATCTAGAAGCGATTACAGCAGAAATTGGATTAGGCCAACGAATGGCTCCAATCGTTGCTCGCCAATTAATAGGTATTGCAAACGATAAACAAAACCAACCTCAAGAAAACAGCTCGCAAAAACCATTGGTAATTGATGGTACTGAGGGCATGGTTATTACTTTTTCCAAATGCTGCTACCCTATTCCTGGCGATCAGATCCTTGGTTATTTAAGCAGTGGTCAAGGTATTATCATTCACCAATCCAGCTGCCCTAAACTCTATGAACACTTAAGACTTCGACCAGATGAGTCCTTACCTGTATCTTGGGCTGAAAGCACACAAGAAGTATTCAGAGCTGGCCTCACACTTGAAATGTTTAACAAACCAGGCAACCTTGCCCAAGTGACCCAAGTCCTTGCTGAGACTGATTCAAATATTGAAAACATAGTCATGGACTCAAAAGGCATTCAACTTGCAAATGTTGAAATGGAAATCACGATTAAAAACCGTGTCCATTTAGCAAAAATCATTAGACGAATTCGAGCACGTGGTGTAGCCCAAAGAATTACCCGCAAAAAAGTAACAGCTCAGCCAACTGTCTAATTCAAGTACCAACAGTATAACAGCACCAAATTGCCTTCATTTGGTGCTACTCTTCCCCCAAATGCCCACTTTTTGAATTTACATTCCCTCTTTTGCCGATATTGATTACATGGCTTATTCCAACCTTCTGGACAAGCGCTTGCAATGCTATTAAAAAAGCCTTTTTTGATGTAGCATTGGGGCCAGATGTAATTCAATCTATAAATTTAATGCTCCATTCACAATCATTTAAGGACTTGTTATGACTGCAACATCTTCTGTGAAAACTATCATCCAAACAGAAAACGCTCCAGCAGCTATTGGCACTTACTCTCAAGCAGTAAAAACTGGCAACCTTCTTTTTGTTTCTGGTCAAATTCCACTTAACCCAGCAAACGGTGAAATGGTGAGCGAAGACTTTACAGAGCAAGCACACCAAGTGTTTAAAAACCTTATCGCTGTTGCAGAAGCTGCAGGCACATCTCTTGATAACGCTGTAAAACTAGGTGTTTTCCTTACTGACCTTGGTAACTTTGCGGCTCTTAACGATGTTATGGCTCAATACGTAAAAGCACCATTCCCTGCTCGTGCTGCAGTTGAAATTAGCGCTCTACCTAAGGCTGCTCTCATTGAAATCGATGCAATTATTGCAATTGAAGAATAAGCTGCATTGCACAATAACTCAGCAATTTAAGATTAATTGAAAGTTGTATCACAGCTTTCAATGCATGACATAAAAGGATATACCAATGTCAAAGACAGCTTTATACGACCTTCACTTAAAGTCAAAAGCTCATATGGTGGATTTTTTTGGCTACAAGCTACCAATGCACTACGGGTCTCAAATTGAAGAACATACAACTGTTCGCCAAAAAGCTGGCATGTTCGATGTGTCTCATATGAATGTCACAGATATCACTGGTGATGATGCTGAACAATGGCTTCGCACACTACTCACTTGTGACGTCGCTAAGATGAACGTTATTGGCCAAGCTAAATATTGCTTAATGCTGAATAGCGATGGCGGCATTATTGATGACTTGATCGTTTATAAAATGCCTGTTGGCTTTAGAATTGTCAGCAACTGTGGTACTCGTGAGCGTGTTGGCAATTGGTATGCAGAGCAAAAAGAAGCGCTTGGCCTTAAAAACCTTGAGATTAACCAACGTAGTGACTTAAGTATTATTGCAGTGCAAGGTCCTAAAGCGTTTGCTCATGTATTCCAAGTTATTTACACAAAGTATGAAGGCACAAAAGACTTTGGTCTCTTACATCACCACTTTGAATATGCAAAAGACATGCACCCATTCTACAGTCGTGTTCTTGGCGACATCCACCTAAGCCGCACAGGTTATACAGGTGAAGATGGTGTTGAGATGATTCTTCCTCATGATCTTGCAGTTCAACTTTGGACAGACCTTCTTGAAGTTGGTGTTCAACCATGTGGTCTAGGTGCCCGTGATACCCTTCGTCTTGAAGCAGGTATGGCGCTTTATGGTCAGGACATGAATGAAGATTGCACACCTAAAGAGGCTCGTCTTCAGTGGGCTGTTGACCTTAAAGATGAAGGCCGTAACTTTATTGGTAAGCAAGCAAGCCAAGAACGTGAGCAGCGCTTCAAAACAGCTTCTTTTGTTATACCTGGCCGTGGTATTCCTCGTCATGATCAAGAAATTTTCAAGCGTGGTGAAGAAACAGCCTGTGGCATCGTCACATCTGGTACTTACTCTCCAAGCCTTGAAATTGGTATTGGTTTCTGCAGAATCCCTGTGGATGGTCAAGGCAGCGACTTTGAAGCTCAAATTCGCCGTAATAAGCAAGCAATTGAGCTAACAAAAGGTTCATTTATCCGTCAGGGTAAAGCTGCTTACACGCTAATTAACCAGTAGATTGAACATGACTGATAATCTTTTTTAAGTCCTAAAAAACCATTTTAAAGCTGTGTAGATTATCAAGATTAAAGTCTAAAATGCTTATTTTCTGGTTGACCTTTAATCAGAAAATAAGCAAGATGCTGAGCCTTATCTATTTGCTAAAGAGTAAGGTTCAAAAAAGGACCTCTCTCATGAAGAGATGCCTTTCTGACAAGATATAGTTTTGAATTTAAATGTAAGGAACTAATTATGAGCAACTGCCCAAACGATCTTAAATACACACAAAGCCATGAGTGGATCCGTATTGAAGACAATATCGCAACTATCGGTATTACTGATCACGCACAGTCAGAGCTTGGTGACCTTGTCTATGTTGAGCTTCCAGAAGAAGGTGCAGAGTTTGAACAAGGTGACGAAGCTGGTGTTGTTGAGTCAGTAAAAACTGCTTCTGATATTTACGCTCCACTTTCAGGCAAAGTTATTGCTGTTAACGAGCTTCTTGAAGATGCACCAGAGTCAATCAACAATGACGCATATGGCGACGGCTGGATTTTCCAACTTGAACTTTCAGACGCAACAGAAGTTGATTCTCTGCTTGACGCTGATGACTACGAAGCGCAAATCGAATCCGACGACGAGTAAAAGTTCACCCCCCTGCTTCGATGAATATAAGAACAGCTTGTCAGAAATGGTATGAGCAGGATTGCGAGTACTATTTCTGAAGACCTTTAGTAAGAGGACATACCATGTCATTCACGCCCCATACAGAACAAGATATACAGGAAATGCTTGCTACAATTGGCGTTTCTGATATCAGCGACCTTTTTGATGAGATTCCAGCATCTCTTAAAGGCTTTGATTTAACAATCCCGAATCAGCAAAGTGAACAAGCTTCTAGCATTCGTGCTCAAGCCCTTGCTGAAATGGATAAGCCAATTGCCAACTACATTGGCGCAGGTGCTTACGAGCATTATATTCCTGCTGCTGTATGGGATATTGTTGGTCGTGGTGAGTTTATGACTGCTTACACGCCGTATCAGGCAGAAGCATCTCAAGGCACACTTCAAGTTATCTTTGAATACCAAACAATGATGACTCAGCTGACTGGTATGGATGTCTCTAACGCATCTATGTATGACGGTGCTACTGCTCTTGCAGAAGCTGTTCTTATGTCTGTTCGTGCAGCTAAAAAAGCACGTAACATTATCGTACCTAAGAACCTTCACCCTCACTACCGTGAAGTCGTTCGCAATCTGACACATGCACAAAAAATTCAATTAATCGAAGTTGATTTTACATCTGAAGGTACTGTTGATCTTTCAGCATTAAAAGATATCGCAGCAGATGGTCTTGCAGCTCTTATCATCTCTCAACCAAACTTCTTTGGTAGCCTTGAAGATGTAGACGCACTAACAGATTGGGCTCATGAACAAGGCGCTCTTACAATTGGCGTTGTTAACCCAACAAGTCTTGCAGTGATCAAGCAACCAGGCCAATGGGGTCAAGCTGGTGCTGACATCGTTGTTGGTGATGGTCAACCTCTTGGTGTTCCTCTTAGTGGTGGTGGCCCATACTTCGGCTTTATGTGCTGTACACAAAAACTTGTAAGACAAATGCCTGGCCGTATTATTGGTCAAACAGTTGATCTTGATGGTCGTACCGGTTATGCGCTGACACTTCAAGCACGTGAGCAACATATCCGTCGTTCAAAAGCAACGTCTAACATCTGTACTAACCAAGGTCTTGCAGTAACAGCTGCAACAATCTACATGAGTATTCTTGGAGCAGAAGGTCTTGAACAAGTAGCTACACAATCCATGCTTAATACTCGTAAGCTTGTTAATGGCTTAACAGAAACTGGTGTAGCTCAAGCGTTTGGTAGCCACTTCCTTTATGAAGTTGCACTTAAACTGCCTATGTCTGCAGAAGCATTTGTGACAGGCATGCTTGAACATGGTATTGACCCAGGTCTACCACTTTCTCGATATTTTGCAGATCAAACAGACGTTATTCTTGTTTGTGCGACTGAAACAAAAACTCAAGATCACCTTGATGCGTTTATCGCAGCTGCAACACAAGTTATTGCAGCAAACGGAGGGAAGTAACATGACAATCGGTAATAACTCTATTTCACCACCATCACAATTGATTTTTGAAATCAGCAAGCCAGGTCGTCGTGCTCTCTCTCAAATGGTCAGCACACAAGAAGCAGAAGCAAAAGCACTTCTAAACGAACTACCTGCTGCACTTCGCCGTGAAGAAAAAGCACGTCTTCCTGAAGTGTCTGAGCTTCAAGCTGTACGTCATTACACAAACCTGTCTCGTAAGAACTTTTCTATCGACACAAACTTTTACCCACTTGGTTCTTGCACAATGAAGTACAACCCACGTGGTGCTCATCGTGCTGCGATGAACCCAGGTTATCTTCAGCGTCACCCATTAAGATCGCAACAAGTAAACCAAGGTCTACTGAAGCTTCTTCACGAACTTCAAGACTGGATTGCAGATCTTACTGGCATGCAGCAAACAAGCTTAACGCCAATGGCTGGTGCCCAAGGTGAATTTGCTGGTATCGCTATGATTCAGGCATATCATAATGCTCGTGGTGATGACGCAAGAACAGAAATTATCGTTCCAACTGCTGCTCACGGTACTAACCCGGCAACAGCTGTCATGTGTGGTTATAAAGTTCGTGAAATCCCAATTGAAGACTCTGGTGATGTTGACGTTGAAGCACTTAAAGCTGCTGTAGGCCCACAAACTGCTGGTCTTATGTTAACGAACCCATCGACTTGTGGTGTTTTCGAACGTCGTATTAAAGAAATTGCTGAAATCGTTCACGAAGCTGGCGGCCTGCTTTACTATGATGGTGCAAACATGAACGCTATTCTTGGACAAGCACGTCCAGGAGACATGGGGTTTGACGTACTTCACCTTAACCTGCATAAAACATTTGCAACACCTCACGGTGGCGGTGGCCCTGGTGCAGGTCCTGTTGCAGTCAATGCAAAACTGGCTCCATATTTACCTGGCCCAGTAGTTGAAGAAAAAGATGGCAAATATGAGTGGGCTACTCCAAGCGACTCAATTGGTCGTTTATCTTCATTCATGGGTAACGTTGGTGTTCTTATCCGTGCGCACTACTATGCAATGACGCTTGGCCGCGAAGGTCTCACTGATGCTGGTGCACTTGCAACTCTAAATGCAAACTACCTCATGGCTCGCCTTGAGAAAGAAGGCTTTAAAGTCACATTCTCTGGCCGTCGCGCAACTCATGAGTTCATTATTAGCTTCCAAAAAGAAACGAAGCAATACAAAGTGAACGCAATGGACTTTGCAAAGCGTTTGCTTGACTATGGCTTCCATGCACCAACAACATACTTCCCTCTTCTGATTCCAGAGTGCTGGTTGATTGAGCCAACAGAAACTGAAGCTAAGCATGAGCTAGATCGCTTCGTTGACGTGCTTATCAAGATCAGAGAAGAAGCAATCAACAGCCCTGAAGTTGTGAAACAAGCACCTCATACACTACCAGTGAAGCGTCTTGATGATGTTAAAGCTGCTCGTGAACTTGTGCTTAAAGCAGACTTCGAGCAAATTGATGCTGCAAAGGCGAACCAACAGTAATGGCTCGCCGTAAGCTCAACAAGCAACAACAAAACAGAATCAGTCAGCTTAAACCTGATCCAAAGTGGCAACAGGGACAGATTATTGCCCGTTACGGCAAAACTGTTGAGCTGAAAGATGAGAAGAAAAAAATCATCAAAGCACGTATTCCTGGAAAACTCCAAGGAAACAGGCCTGCTGACGATATCTGTGTTGGGGATTGGGTCTACTTCAATCCTAAATCTGGCTTTGTCGAGTCGCTTTGCACTCGACAAACTCAGCTGACACGCTTTATGCGTCCAGTTTCCAAAGCTTCTAAAAGTGCGGAGCATCACACCGAAGAAGCTATTTATAGAGCACGTGGCAAGATCGTTGCTGCAAACGTGACTCAACTCTGTATTATTATTTCGCCAAAGCCATTTATTGAAACACTAACAATTGATGAATATTTATTGGCTGCAGAAATCCAAGGTTTTAAACCTCTGATTATTAGTAATAAGCACGATCTGCCAGAAGCAGAATCTGAAGCCTACCAAAGTTATCTTGCAGACTATGAATCTCTTGGATATGAGATCGTTAAACTGTCTGCTAAAGAGCCACCTGAAAACAACCCATTAATCCCGCTTCTCCAAGAAGAAACAAGTGTATTTATGGGCACATCTGGTGTTGGTAAATCCTCCCTACTCAACATGCTTGTTGGAGATGAAATAGCGGTGACCGGCGAAATTTCTGAAGCTGCTGCCCTTGGTAAGCATACAACCACAACAGCTCGCTTATACGAACTCCCTGAAGGTGGTGATGTTATCGATTCTCCAGGCATTCGTGAATTTAAGCTTGCAACAGCAGGCCAAATGGATCTTTTCAGAGCTTATGCTGATCTTTATGCTGGCTCCCGCTGCCAATATTCAGATTGTACACACCGAGAAGAACCTAGCTGTGCAGTAAAAGAAGCCCTTGAAAAAGGTGAAGCGATGCAATGGCGTTACGAAAACTATCTCAACCTTTATGAAACGCTCGTTGAAGGAAAAATATAACAATGTATGTTCTTGGTTTTGACTATGGCAATAAAAATATAGGCGTTGCATTAGGGCAAAGTATTTCCCGAACAGCATCACCACATACGACTATTCGCCGCCAAAAAGGGCCACCATGGGATTCCATCGAAGCTCTGATTCAAGAGTGGAAACCAGAACATATCGTTATCGGCTTACCTTTAAATGTTGACGGTGAAGAGCAACCTATTACACAGGCTGCTCGTCAATTTTCCAAAACTCTCGAAAATAAATTTAAGAAAAAATATAATCTTCAATTTCATTTTCATGATGAGCGCTATTCATCACAAGCTGCTAATGACCTCTATCAAAAAGACTATGAACCATCTGGCCGCAAAAATAAAAAGCAAGACTGGGATAGAGATTCAGTTGCAGCAATGTTAATTCTTGAAGCTTGGTTTGAATCGGGTTATCTTAGTTTATAAACCCAATTTTTCAGAGGACTGTCCAGCCCTCTACTCAAACAAGGAACAGTAATGTCAGACGTAGCATTTGAATTGCCAACAGTTGAAACTCTTCTCAATAAACTCTACACCCAACTTAAAACAGCCATTCAAGAAAAAGGCATCGAGAACCCTCGCTTAGTGGGTATTCACTCTGGTGGTGTATGGATTGCAGAAAGGCTTCAAAAGATGCTGGCAGCTGATGCTGACAATGAAAAATGCCCTCAACTTGGTACTTTAAACATTGCTTTCTATCGTGATGACTTCACAGAAAGAGGTTTACATCCAGTTGTAACACCATCAACTCTGCCATTTAGCGTTGATGATGCAAACCTTATTCTTGTTGACGATGTATTAATGTCGGGTCGTACTATTCGTGCAGCCCTTAATGAGCTATTTGATTATGGTCGCCCTAAAAGCGTGACTCTTGCAGTTCTTGTTGACCTTCAAGCACAAGAGCTACCAATTAAACCTGATGCAGCAGGTATGACTACAAAACTCCCTGCAAATAAGCGTATTAAGCTTCGCGGCCCAGATACACTTAAGCTTGATCTCATTCAAACAAATTAAGCTATCTCTACAAAGAAAAAGGCGCTTTAAAGCGCCTTTTTGCATACTTATTTCTTTTTAATAATTGCCCACATGTTATCGTTGGTTGGAACTGTATCAAGGAAGTTCATGCGTGCAGCCCTTAAGCCACATTTATGCAGTAATACTTTAAGTGTTCTTGGGCTAAAATAATTCACATGATCCGGAAATCTAAAGCCACACCACTTTTCTTTGCGTATAACTCTGTTCCAAGAATTATAATTTGGCACTTTGAGAACAATGCCACCTTCATCTGTCAGCTTCTGACGACACACTCTTAATAGTTCAGCAGGTTGTATTTCATGCTCTAAAAAAGACATTAATACAATCACATCAACAGAATTATCTTCAAGCTCAACTAAGCCCTCAAGAGCAGGCTTATGAATAACATGACCACCATAAGGCTTAAACTTTTTGTTTGAAGCTGCAGCTAAAAAATTGGAGACTTCAATACCAATAGGCTTAACATTAATCCCATGTTGATAAAGCGCCTGATAAGCAATCATAGAACCATGCAAGCCTTCCCCACAACCAACATCAATCACTGTCATAGGTGCAGATTTATCAGCTCGATAGCGCTGAATATCATGCAAAAGCTGCGACGCTTCATGAACAACTTTTTGCCCTCGATGCATCGAGGAGCGAATCTTTTTAAAAAAACTGCTCAGCTTGGCTCGAACAGGCTCAAGTTCTAATGATTTTTGTCGATAGCTTTCAACAGACTTCTCCCAAGCATATTCCTCCTGTAAGGACTCATAACTTGGCGGGTTCTTCAGAAATACAAAACCTGTATCTAAGCATTCAACAAGGTCCCACTCTGCCGGACTATAAGGACTTTTAATTGTATTTGTTTCATGCTCAAGAATAGGGTTAACCCTTGAGTAGCTCTCTAACTTTTCTACCTGACTAGGCTGTTCTTGATCACCTTGTGAAACTGCCTGAACATTTACTTGGCTCATTTATACCTCCTTGTAAACACCTAAAGCTATTTAGGTGTATTTTCGAATTATTAGAATAAAAACCTCATTTTCGTTGCTTATTAACAGTAGCACTCTAATTTGAGCTATTTCATGTCATAGCAGCTCAGAGAAAGAACAGTTTTATATAAGAGCAGCTAACTCGTACGATTTTCGTTATCTATACTGAATTCAATGCGTCTTTAATGGCTTCAAACATAGCCCTACAAAATAGCTAATACCCACCACAACAGGCCTTGAGCCATTACCCAATGTAAAAAAATTTAAAATTACTGCCTTAGATGCTTGACGACCCAAACGATAATGATTATCATTTAGATTATGTGGTCGAGATTAATCACAAAGAGGTGAACCGAATGAGTGTCCTAAATCAAGAAATGCAACATAGACTCATCAATGCAACACCTTATGAAATTACATATATCTGGCATCAATGGATTCGTTATGGATTAATGTTTTCAGTGAGAAATAGACAAGAACTTGCTCGTGAGTATTTCACAAAAGCAATTGAGCTTGGCGAGCTGATTCTAAGCAAAGAGGTCAGCACTTCACACTTAAGCCACTACTTTTTGTCTGTGATTTTTCTCTACAAAAATTACTACGCCTGCTACCTCGATGAACAAGCAGACGAAACACTGGTATCAGCATTTCGATACGTATGCGCTTTAAATATTAGTTGTGATGATGATTACATCTACACCTGCTGCCAAAGCCTTTTAACACCAGCAAAGCACAACTTTTTTGTCAAAGCATATATTAAAGAGTTTGGATCACTTACGAAGGAGAACCAAGCGATCTATGAAACACACAGAGGCTCCATAAGCCTAAAGGCCTTACTACAACAGTAGCTGCAACAATAATTTCACGAAGTTAAGATTACTAATAGGCAAGAGTAAAACTCTTTGCCAGTACAGATTGCTCCCAAGCTGCCCTAAGCCCGCAACATCTTAGGGCAGCCCCTCCTCCGGGGATAATTTGCTCCCGGTGCCCCTAAGCCCGCAACACTTAGGGGCACCTCTCCTCCTAGGGGAAAACAGTTTTGCTCCCGCTACCCTGAGCCCGCAACATCTCAGGGTAGCCCCTCCTCCGGGGTTAGCTTAAATAGCTATTAGCCTCTATTCTCAGCATCGATAAGCATTTACGGAATAAAAATTTTCACAATCGGTGGCGCTATGCATTGGAATCAGATAGCATATACTTGATTAAAACCTGCTGACAAAATCATCAGCACATATATGCTATTTGAAATAAATATGTCCAATGACAATTTAGATAAAGGGGATACTTAAGAATGCCGTTTGTTGTCACTGAAAACTGTATTAAATGTAAGTACACTGACTGCGTTGAAGTCTGTCCTGTTGATTGCTTCTACGAAGGCCCTAACTTTCTTGTAATTCACCCAGATGAGTGTATTGATTGCGCCCTTTGTGAGCCACAATGTCCAGCAAATGCAATCTACTCCGAAGATGAGCTTCCAGAAGATCAAATTCAGTTTATTGAAATCAATGCTGAGCTTGCAGAGAAATGGCCGAACATTACAGAGCTTAAAGATGCAGCACCAGATGCTGATGAATGGCTCAATAAGCCTGGAAAGCTTCAGCACCTTGATAGAGGTGAGTAATACTCTTACCTACAAGACTTCTTCAAAAAGCGAGCATCATGCTCGCTTTTTTATTGGCTGCTCTTTAGTGATCAAGCCTTGTGCGGAAAAGATGCTCTAAGAACGCTGACAAGTGTACTTTTTTGCAGGCACAAAAAAAGGGGGATAGCGGCAACTATCCCCCCTCGAAGCTCAGATGTTTTCACACCTTTGCTTGCTCATCACATTCCTTGTGACTTAGTCTCCCTCGGTGTACACGATCCCTGTGTAACGGCAGTCCTTGCCTATCACCTCGCGCTAATCCTTAGCACTAATCTTACTTTAGCCTATGTTATGAATTTTTGCCAACTATAAAGTTCAAGTTTTGTCTTTTTGATCATTCACTTAAACTTTACAACTTACTCAATCTTCTAACAATCAATCCTTGATTGGCTTTAAGTCTATTCAGCAGTTCCGCTTCATTCCTTGATGTTTCCGTGCTGTTAAGTTAAATATACCTAACCTGAATATAATGTGAAAGTCCTTTTACGACGTTTTTTCATTCGCAAACGGCCTAAATCGATCGTTTTTTACACTAAGTAACAATCGATGATAGCATTTCGGCCATTTTTTTAGGACTTTTACCTAATTTTCAATCTATTGCTTGAAATATTTGAATACTAGGATTCCTGAAGAAAGGACAAGTCGTGGACGCGATCAACCAAAAACTTAACCAGTTCTGGGTTTACTTGAGGCGTAATACCATGACCTAAGTTGAAAATATGACCAGGACGACCGTGATTCTCACCTAAAATGCGAGCAACTTGCTCATCAATTTTTTCTTCATCAGTAAGAAGGAAGGATGGATCAAGGTTTCCTTGTACTGCAATATTGTCGCCTAATTGATCACGAGCACGGCCTAGGTTCATCGTCCAGTCGAGACCAACACAGTCAGCACCTGATCCCTTTATCAAATGCATCCAGCTACCAGCACCTTTTGTGAACATAATAATAGGTACACCTGTTGGCTTGATACGCTCAATAATGCGCTCCATAGAACGTAGAGAGAAGTCTCTATAGGCACTCTCAGAAAGTAGGCCACCCCAAGTATCAAAAATCTGTACAGCATCAGCACCGGCTTCAATTTGCGCTAGAAGGTAATCAGAAACGATATCTGATAAAAAATCTAACAACTGATGCATTAGCTCAGGCTGACCGTACATGACCTTCTTCACTTTTGCAAAGTCACGACTGCCTTCACCTTGAATCATATAGCACGCAAGCGTCCAAGGGCTACCAGAGAAACCAATCAAGGGTACACGACCATTTAATGCTTTTTTAATACTTGAAACAGCATTCATCACATACTGAAGATCAGTATTAACATCAATGCGAGGTAAGTTTTGAATTGATCTTGCATCAGTTAAAGGATTTTTAAACTTAGGACCTTCACCTGTTTCAAAGTAAAGACCTAAACCTAATGCATCAGGAATTGTCAGAATATCTGAGAAAAGAATTGCAGCGTCAAGATCAAAACGATCAAGTGGCTGCAAAGTAACCTCTGTTGCAAAATCAGTATTTTTACACAGGCTCATGAAATCGCCAGCCTTTGCTCGTGTTGCACGATACTCAGGTAAATAGCGGCCAGCCTGACGCATAATCCAGATTGGAGTGCGTGACACTGGTTCACAGCGCAATGCTTTTAGAAAAATATCATTTTGCAGAGTTGTCATAGAGGCAGCCTTTTTAAAAACTTCAAAAATTTTTTTGCGGTTGCTTATATAGCGTTTTTTAAGGAGCTCTATTTAACCAAGCTCCCTCCCCCTCATTCAATAGAACTGGGTATATATAAATAACCTCGGACTGCCAGTCTAAGTTTAAACGTCAAGATAATCAAGAATACCTTGAGCAGCTTGTCGCCCTTCCCATACTGCTGTTACAACAAGATCGGAACCACGAACCATATCACCACCAGCAAAGACTTTTGGATTTGCTGTTTGGAATGGATACTCTTGCTCTTCAGGTGCATTAACAAGATCCCAATCACCAATAACACCAAGCTTATTCAACCACTCTGGTGGATTTGGTTTAAAGCCGAATGCAACAACAATTGCATCAGCAGGAATTACTTCTTCACTGCCTGGCACAATTTCAGGACGACGGCGACCAGTTTCATCTGGCTCACCTAATTGCGTTTGCGCAAGACGAACGCCTTCGACCTTTTCATCCCCAATGATTTCAAGAGGTGTACGATTGAAAAGGAAATGAACGCCTTCTTCTTTCGCATTCTCCACTTCTTTACGGGAACCAGGCATATTCTTCGCATTACGACGATAGGCACAAGTGACTTTTGAAGCACCCTGACGAATAGCAGTACGGTTACAGTCCATAGCTGTATCACCGCCCCCCAAAACAATAACGCGCTTGCCTTCAAGGTTAATCCACTCTTCATCAGAGTTTGAAAAACCAAGGTTACGATTCACGTTGGAAATTAAGTAATCCAAAGCACGGTGAACACCTGGTAGATTTTCACCTGGTAAATTACCCATCATAGACTTGTATGTGCCCATACCTAGGAACACCGCATCATACGCATCAAGCAATGCATCAAAAGGTTTATCCACACCAATCTCAGTGCTTAATTGGAATTCAACACCCATTTCGGTAAAGATTTCACGACGCTTTTTCATGACATGCTTTTCAAGCTTAAATTCAGGGATACCAAAAGTAAGCAGACCACCAATCTCAGGGTAGCGATCAAACACAACAGGCTTCACACCATTTCGCACAAGCACATCAGCACAAGCCAAACCTGCAGGGCCAGCACCAATAATCGCCACCTTTTTATCTGTGCGAACAACTTGGCTCATGTCCGGACGCCAGCCTAAAGCAAACGCGGTGTCTGTAATAAACTTTTCAATAGAGCCGATGGTGACAGCACCATATCCAGAGTTCAGTGTACAAGCACCTTCACACAAACGGTCTTGCGGGCAAACTCGCCCACAGACTTCTGGTAATGAGTTTGTTTGATGGCTTAAAGTCGCCGCTTCAAAAATATTGCCCTCAGCAATCAGCTTTAACCAGTTTGGAATATAGTTATGTACTGGACACTTCCACTCACAATAAGGGTTACCACATTCAATACAACGCTGTGCTTGAGCTGCTGCTTCTGAAGATTGGAAACCATTATAGATTTCCACATACTTTTTCTTACGTTGCGCCAAAGGCTTTTTAACTGGGTCTTGCCTTGGCACGTCAAGAAACTGAAATACATTTTTTGATTGAGACATAATAAAACCTCGCCTTATTGTGGAGCGCCACGAGTTAAATTCAGAAGTTGCTGTAGATTTGCAGCCTTTGGCTTCACCAGCCAGAAACGACGCGCATAATCATCGAAGTCATCAAGAACTTCAGCGCCCCACTTACTTCCTGTTTTCTCAACAAACTCTTCAATTAATGAATAGAGATAATGTTGATAGGCAGTCATGGCTTCACCAACCACACGGCTAATTTCCACAAGTTCACGGTTATAGTGATCAACGAACTCATTCTTCATATCAAGCACATAAGCAAAACCACCAGTCATACCTGCACCGAAGTTCGAGCCAACAGCACCAAGCACAACAACACAACCGCCTGTCATGTATTCACAGCAATGATCTCCAGCGCCTTCAACAACAGCTATCGCACCTGAGTTACGAACAGCAAAGCGCTCACCAACTTGGCCAGCACCAAAGAGCTTACCGCCTGTTGCACCATAGAGACATGTATTACCCATAATCACGGATTCATTTGTCTTGAGTTTAGAGCGAGTTGATGGATGAATAACGATTTGGCCGCCAGTCATGCCTTTACCAACGTAGTCGTTCGCATCACCTTCTAAATCAAGATGCAGACCACCAACGTTCCAAACACCGAAACTTTGGCCAGCAGTGCCTTTACACTTAATGTTGATTGGCGTTGCTGCTAAACCATGATCACCAAAGTTTTGCGCAATATAACCAGACACACGAGCACCAAAAGAACGGTCACAGTTATTGATGTCGTATGACAACTCAATTGGTGGACGCTCTTCTGTATCAAGGTAGAGGTTATGATTTGCAAGGGCATCAATCACATCGCCAAGAATCTTCTCAGCCTTCTCTGCTTTATCATGTGGTGGATTTGAATTTTGCACCGCAAAACGAGGCACAGCAGGATCGTCTGTTGCCCTCCAAAGAATTGAAGAAAGATCAAGATTTTTATGCTTCTCCGTGATCCCTTCAATTTGAGATAACAAATCAGTACGACCAATAATATCGTCTAACTTTTCAAAGCCTAGAAGTGATAGCCAAGAACGAGTTTCCATTGCCACAAACTTAAAGAAGTTCATCACCTGCTCAACTTCACCAGAGAAGTAACCCTCACGAAGCTTCACATCCTGAGTCGCAACACCTGTGGCACAGTTATTTAAGTGACAAATACGCAGGTATTTACAACCCAGCGCAATCATTGGCGTTGTACCGAAACCAAAGCTTTCAGCACCAAGAATAGCAGCCTTAATCACATCTAGACCTGTCTTTAAACCACCATCGGTTTGCACACGTACACGACCACGTAAGTCATTAAGCTGTAGCGCTTGGTGTGTTTCTGCAAGGCCAAGCTCCCACGGAGAACCAGCATGCTTAATTGAAGATAACGGGCTAGCAGCTGTGCCACCGTCATAACCAGAAATCGTAATTAAATCTGCATAGGCTTTACCTACACCTGTGGCAATAACACCAACACCCGGCTCAGAGACCAGCTTCACAGAAATAAGTGCATTTGGATTCACTTGTTTCAAGTCAAAGATCAGCTGTGCTAAATCTTCAATAGAATAAATATCATGATGCGGCGGTGGCGAAATGAGCGTTACACCAGGGGTAGCATAACGAAGCTTCGCGATAAGACCATTAACCTTACCACCAGGTAACTGACCACCTTCACCAGGTTTAGCACCTTGAGCGATCTTAATCTGAATAACTTCAGCACTCATTAGATAAGCAGCAGTTACACCAAAACGACCTGAAGCAACCTGCTTAATTTTAGAGTTACGAATTGTGCCGTAACGGGCTGGGTCTTCCCCGCCTTCACCTGAGTTTGAACGACCACATAAACGGTTCATCGCTTCTGCAATTGCCTCATGAGCTTCTGGTGATAACGCACCCAAAGACATACCAGCAGAATCAAAACGCTTCAGAATACTTTCCATTGGTTCAACTTGATCCAAAGCAATTGCTTCATCTGCAAACTTTAAGGCAAACATATCGCGAAGTGTTGCAATACCTCTATCGTTCACTGCATTTGAATACTCAAGGTAATCGTTATAATCACCAGAGCGAACAGATTTAATCAGCGCCTGAACAACATCTGGATTAAACGCATGGTACTCCTGACCGTGAACATATTTAATTAAACCACCTTGAGAAATCGCCTTACGAGTTTTCCATGCATCAGACGAAAGCTTCTTCTGATCATTGGCAATATGCTCAAAACTCGCACCGGAAATACGGCTCGCCATACCTGGGAAACATAAATCCATCACTTCTTTTGCAAGACCAACAGCTTCAAATAACTGAGAACCACGGTAAGAAGCAATTGTGGAAATACCCATTTTTGAAAGCACTTTAAATAAGCCTTTCGTGATCGCCTTTCTGAATTGACGATGAGCAGTTACAGCATCACCAGCAAGCTCGCCAGTGCGAACCAAGTCTTCAATCACGTTGTAAGCAAGGTATGGATAAACAGCTGTAGCACCAACACCAATTAAGACCGCAAATTGATGTGGGTCACGAGCATAACCAGTTTCTACAATAAGGTTCGCATGACAGCGTAAACCTGTATTAACAAGCCTGTGATGCACAGCACCAACAGCCATAGCTGCATTAATTGGAAGCAAACCTTTTTGCACGCCTTTATCAGAGAACACAAGAATAACTTGGCCTTCTTTGACTTTTTGCTCTGCAAGGTCACAAAGTTTATTAATAGCAAACTCAAGGCTGATATTTTCGTTGTAAAGCAGCGATAAGCGCTCAACAGGCATAGCCTCACGCTCAACACCAATGATATTTCTAAACTTTGAGTGAGATAGAACTGGCGTTGTTAAAATAATACGATCAGCATGTTGAATATCAGAACGGAATAAGTTGCGCTCTGCACCAATACATGTTTCCAACGACATCACCAGCGATTCACGAAGTGGATCGATTGGTGGGTTTGTGACCTGTGCGAACTTCTGACGGAAGTAATCTGTGAGCAAGCGTGGCTTCGAGCTTAATACAGCCATAGGCGTGTCATCACCCATAGAACCAACTGCTTCTTGACCAGTTTCAGCAAGTGCACGAATCACTTGATCACGTTCTTCAAAGGTAATGCCAAAGAGTTTTTGATAGCTTTGGAATTCATTATAAGGAATTTGATGCATTGAAGACTTTTCATCAATCAATACAGAATTTAAGCGCTCACCTCTTTGCTTTAACCATTTTTTATATGGATGCTCAGATTTCAGCTTATTATCAATTGTTTGGGAATCTAAGACTTCACCTGTCTTCGTATCAACAGCAAAGATTTGACCAGGCCCTAAACGTCCTTTTGCAACAACATCGGCTTCGTCGTAATCATATGTCCCTACTTCAGAAGCCAAGGTAATCCAATCATTGTTCGTTAATACCCAACGAGCTGGACGCAGACCATTACGATCAAGCAAACAAACAGCATAACGACCATCTGTTAATACGATACCTGCTGGGCCATCCCATGGCTCCATGTGCATAGAGTTGTATTCATAAAACGCACGTAAATCAGCATCAAGATGCTCAACGTTTTGCCATGCTGGTGGCACCATCATACGCAGCGCACGGAACATATCCATACCGCCGTTTAACAAGAGCTCAAGCATGTTATCCATACAAGCAGAGTCAGAACCACGTGTATCAACAATCGGCGTAATATTTTCTAGACCAGGCAAGAAATCAGATGCAAATAAAGGCGCACGAGCAACAGACCAGTTAATGTTGCCAGAGATAGTATTAATTTCACCGTTATGCGCCATATATCTAAATGGCTGTGCTAAACGCCAGCGAGGCAATGTGTTCGTCGAGAAACGTTGGTGAAATACACAAATAGACGTTGTCATACGATTACTTTGAAGATCAAGATAAAAGTTTGGCAGATCTTCTGGCATAATCAGGCCCTTGTAGCCGATCACTTCTGTTTGCAAACTGACAATATAAAAATCTGGGTCATGCATCATGCCTTTTTCAACATGACGACGCGCAAAGTACAAACGGCGATCCATTTCTTTGCCTTCAATATCAACGCCACCAACAAAAATTTGTTCGATTTTAGGCATAGACTCTAAAGCAAGTGGGCCACATACATTTGAATCAACTGGCACTTCACGCCAGCCAATTGTGTGCAGACCTTCTGCAACGAGCTGCTGCTCGATCAGATCTCGAGCTTCTTGTGCAAGCTTTGGATTTTGACTGAGGAAAATCATACCAACAGCATAAACGCTAGGTAATGTAGCACCGAATAGACGCTCAGCTTCGTAGCGGAAAAAGCTATCAGGCTTGGCTAGTAAAAGACCACAACCATCACCGGTTTTACCATCAGCAGCAATACCACCACGGTGAGTCATACAGGTTAAAGATTGAATTGCTGTTTTTAACAATTCATGTGAGTCTTGCCCTTTTGTACTGGCAATCAAACCAAATCCACAGTTATCTCGAAAATCATCTTTCGAACATAATCCGTACTTCATGCTCTATCTCCCAAATCAGTGCAGTGACTTTATTTCGCACACGAGAAAACCTGCCTACCCTCTTTATGAGCAACATGTAGACATAAGATCCCCGTACACCACGTGTGGTTGTGGCAAAACAAAGACAGACAGCGACACCTTTCTTCAGTATTTAAGTATTAAACACATTAAAAAAGCGATGTTTTGTTGAAAATTCAAAACTGCAGGATTTTCTATATTTTTTTGAAGCGCACAGAAAGACAGGCCGATTAAAACCTTCTATTTGCTGGTGCATCAAATATTATATTTTCTAAGCCAGTGCTTAACTCAAACGGGATAACCGCTATGGCCTTGAACTGGAGTGCCTTATAATCTGGCAAATGAAACTGATAATGCTTAATAATCAGATCCACTTATTACCTTGCATTTTTACGAGGCAATTTAAAAAAATTGCTTCTAAACGTTTTGAGCTGCTATCGAACTCCTTGACTCTAATAGCTGCTACGAGTGTGCAGTTGATGGCTTAGCCATTACCGCAAATAATAAAGGATGTGGATGACAAGAGTATTGTGATCAAGAACTTAGGTGCATTCATCTGAAGACCATGGGACAGTTCTTGACTCTTATCTGAACCCAACTTTGTATGATTCCTTCCTTTAGCCAAATCATTTTACACAAAGTGGAGTCTTATGAATAGTGGCTGAACGCAATTTTTGCCAGAAAATTGGCTCAAGGCCAGATTCTTTAACATTCTAGCCCGCTACCAAAAACAAAGATGGACCACGAATAAACATTCAATCATATCGAACTGATGCCTGAATAATAAACAGATTTCATTTTGAGATCAGCATTTTAACCTTATTTCTTTATCAAAATAGTATTATCAAACCAAATAATGAAGTTCCAAAAATAAAGGTTACACCTATGTCAGCCCCATCTGCTACATCTCCTCTCAATATTCTCAATATGCCTGCAGAAATAATTCATCAAATCCAAGATGAATTATCCAAAGTCAGTAATGGCATAGACGGCATAAAAGGTATTTTCAATCTCTCAATAAGCTGTCGAACAATGAAGGCATTTGCAGATGATCGAGATCGATTAAAGGATATTAACTTCAAGAGAAATATTTTTGATGGTAATTTCATTGGGCGAATCATGAGAATAGCAGCTGACAAGAGTAATCCACTTTTCCAAGAGTACGCAATTGTAAAATTGTTAGACATGATCGATAAAGAAGAATGGAACTGCACTATGGGCAGCAATGATAAACAGATTATCCACATGGATAACAAGGCTATCAAAGCTGCAATGACTAACAAGCTAATTGACACATACTCATTTGAAAACCATTCGAACTTAGCTCTTATATTTCAAAATTTTAAATATACCACAAAAGAAAAACAGGATCTTTTATATAAAAAAGTCACTGAAGTAGTTTCAAATGAGACAATATCCCCATTCGAATACCCTTTTCATGATTACCAGAATACAAATAACAACAATCTCAATAATTTTGTTTATAAAATCAATAAAACACTAATAGAAAAAACCACAAACCCTTACGCACTATTAGAACTCTCTGATAAAATGGAATCACGTAACTACATAAATCCTCAAATACAAAACGATATAAGCCAGCGTTTTCATTATTTTTTCAAGAACTACGAAAAATTTGCTTCATACGATACTTACTACTCAGATAAAGATAATATATCAAGAGAAAAAATTCGTAACACCATAGATTTTTACATGAATAATGCGTATGAGCATGCTGATAACGTTTTCAAACAAGCTATTTTAAAAATGGCAGATAGTGCCATATCAAATAACAATTTTCATTCTTCGTATTTTCACGATCCAAAATTTTTAACTTCAGAACATAAGCACATTCGCCAACACTGTTTAAACCACTTAATTAGTGACATTAAACTCAATAAAAAAAACATGAACTGCCTCACTGCTCACAGCATACTGCACAGCCAATTCGACGACATCCGGAACAAAGGCATAACTACACTTACTGAACTCATAAAACAGAAAAAAAACACACCTGAAGAAATAAAAAACTTTATTGATTCCGACAACAAAACAATTTCAAAAGTAGCTGCAACTGTTTATACGACAGCCACTGGCAAATATATTTATAACCTTCAAGCATATTTAACACACCCAAACGAATTTGTACGTGAAGCGTCAGCCAACATAATTGCATCTGATGAAAATACAGCATTAGCAATCATTGGACAAAAATTTAATGCGACAAGTCACCAAGCATCACTTGTGAGCGATGCACTCATCAAAAAGATCAAGAGCGGCGTAAAAGATAACGTCCTCTCATCAATTGCTGAGCACACACTTTTGACAAAAAACGTCTCAACTGCGCTTACTAAAAGATATTTATTTTTACTTCTGAATGGAAAAGTCAATTTCAATGACAACAGCACACTTCACGAAGAGCCATTCAAATTCAAAGCTCAACATATTCTTTTAGAACTCATCAATAGTCATAAATTAAATTGCCAACAAATTTCAAGCGAAACATTATTTCAGATAATAGATTCCCCTTCTATACCACCTAAAACTAATTCTATAGAGCTTTTAAATCAAAAAATTGCTAACGGCCACTTAAATCAAGATCTCCTGGACTATATCCATCAAACACCTAACACACCAAAAGAAACTCAAAAATTTATTTCAAATATTATAAAACTAGCTCCAATGACAGGTATCAGCATTACACCCTATGACAAATTACATAACATCCCAGAATCATCCTACCAACTTCTAATACAGCAACTAGGAAAAATAATATCAAAACCAAATAGCGATCAAAATAGGATAAAAGAGACAGAACTCAAAAAAATACTACTGGGCAGCGACACATATAAAAACAAAGAAATATCATCTGCATGCAAAACAAAACTCGAAAAAGATTTCTTTAAACTAGATCTATCGTTAGAAGAAATCGCAAATAAAAATATCTTAAACTATAACAATAGAAACATAAGTCATTTAGTGAACCAGCTCTTTTATCAAAAAACAGATTATCATTTTACTCAATATTATAGAAGTAAAGTGACTGACATAGTCTCAAACCCGAACATATGGAGCAATGCTAACCAACACATCAAAAGGCGACTTATCGATTTAACTGCTCTCAAAATTCAAAAAAAACATTATTCAACAACCGAACTTGAGCTCTGGATGCAACATATGCAACCACAAACACAACGTTTTTTTAATCTGAAAGAACGCTACCAAGCTCAATACAAAATTGAAGTAACCGAAAACTTTAAGAATAGTTTCAACTCAAAGCTTTCAAAAACCCCCAAAATTATAAAAATACCGCTCTATGTGAGTTTAAAGCCATTTACCGAAGTCTTTTTTTACTTGAAGAGCATTCAAAAAATACAATCGATCGACTAGGAGTATGAGGCAGCATTCATTAAATCACTAGAAGCGCTGCCTATAGAGAGGCTATTGCCCAAATAAACCATGGGATTCAGCACAAGCTGTATTAAACCTTGCTTCTTGCAATTCTGCTGAGTTAACAAGAGGTGGGTCAACTTTAAAAATACCATGAGACTCCGCGCACTCTCTATCCCATGCAGGGTCACTTTTAGGAAAAACATTGCTCACTGGCGTTGCTTTTACAGTTGTGAATAAATCAGTTGGAGCAGAATGTTCAACGATCAACCTATCTTCATCTGGTGTTTTATAGTGACTATTATCGTAATTCGCAGATTCAACATCATTATAGTTTATTGCTAAGAAATGCTCTTGATCTTTATTTTCAATAACTGGCGACTGATGACCGAAAGGCTTAATTCTATTCAAGCTCACGTTATTTAGAGAAGTGGACGTCATTTCTTGGGCTGTTGAAGGTATTTTTCCAACAAACTGTTTTACTGCACTTGCAATGGAAAAGGCACTTGCTTTCAATATACTCATTAGAGAGCCATTGTCCGCTTGTTCGTTCGAAGATGGTTGATGCTGGATTGGTATATTTAAGTCTGAATTAAGCTTCATTGACGCCTCAATATTTTTATAATGCAAAAGGTAGGTACAAGACATTACTTTAACATCGCGCCAATACATCCAAAAGCATTAAGGCTTGATCTCAAGCCTTAATGCTTTAAAACGTTTACTTTTTATCCGTTTTCTTAGCAGCTGCTTTCTTTGCAGGTGCTTTTTTAGCCGCAGCCTTTTTCTTATCGGCTTTGGTATCTTCCTCGACCCACTTACCATCTTGATAATGAGCACGCCAAGACGTTGCCTTACCATCAACTTCAGTCGTTACGTACTGCTCTTTCGTTTTACGAGAGAAACGAACCAGCGAATCGTTACCAGCAGGGTCTTCAACAGGTGCGTCAAGGAGGTACTTAAACTTCTCAGGCAGTTCTTTAGCAACAGTTTGCAGCTCTTTGATATAAGGTGCGCGCGTTTCTCTGTGCTTAGGGAACTGGCTAGCCGCAAGGAAAATACCTGAAGCACCGTCACGGAGCAGATAATAGTCGTCATGCTTCGCACACTTTAAATGAGGCATTGGTACTGGATCTTCCTTTGGAGGCGCTGGCTGGCCGCTACGAAGCAATTTGCGGGTGTTTTTACAGTCATCAGCCATACAACCAAAGTATTTACCAAATCGGCCAGACTTAAGCTGCATTTCAGAACCGCACTTATCACACTCAATTGTTGGGCCATCATAGCCTTTCAGTGCAAACTGCCCTTTTTCGATTTCATAGCCACTACAATCTGGGCTGTTACCACAGATATGCAGTTTATTACTTTCATCAACAAGGTAAGAGTCCATTGCTGTGCCACATTTTTGGCAACGCTTTTTCGATCTTAGCTGCTCAACTTCAAGGTCTTCATCGGCACCAACAAACTCATCACCATCCACAAGGTTCTTCGTGTTTGTGCAACGCTCTTTCGGTGGTAATGCATAGCCAGAACAACCTAGGAATACACCTGTAGATGCAGTTCTAATTTGCATCGGCCTACCACACTTATCACAAGCCATGCTGATTTCGACAGGGTTGTTTTCACGCATACCACCTTCATCAACATCTGATTCAGCTGTTGTGAGCTTGCTTTTGAAATCACCATAGAAATCATTGAGGATTTTTTTCCATTTCACGGAGCCATCAGAAATCTGGTCAAGCTGTTGCTCCATGCGAGCTGTAAAGTCAAAATTCATCAAGTCTGTAAAGCTTTCAGACAGGCGATCTGTCACGATCTCCCCCATTTTTTCAGCATAAAAACGCTTGCTATCTTGCTTTACATAGCCACGGTCTTGAATTGTAGAGATGATGCTTGCATAAGTGGATGGACGACCAATACCACGCTTTTCAAGCTCTTTAACCAAGCTTGCTTCAGTAAAGCGAGCTGTTGGTTTTGTGAAATGCTGAACAGGGTCAAGCTTTTGCAGATCAAGTGTGTCACCAACACTCACATCTGGTAAATGCACATCATCGTCTTTGCTTGTTGGCATTGCTTTTAAATAACCATCAAACTTCAGAATACGACCTTTCGCTTTAAGCTGGTAATCGCCAGCATCTACAAGAATCGTGCTCGACATAAACTTGGCTGGAGGCATTTGACATGCCACAAAACGCTGCCAGATAAGCGTGTACAAACGCTGGGCATCTCGCTCCATGTCTGTCAGCTGGTCACCAGTTTTAGTCACATCTGATGGACGGATCGCTTCGTGAGCTTCCTGTGCTTGATCTTTGCTTGTGTAAACATTTGGCTTCTCAGGTACATATTCATCACCATATTGCGATGCGATGTACTGACGAGCAGCTTCAACAGCATCCTGACTCAGGTTCGTCGAGTCAGTTCTCATATAGGTAATGTAACCTGCTTCATACAATCTCTGAGCCATCGTCATTGTTTTCTTAACGCTATAACCCAGGCGTGTACTCGCTGCTTGCTGAAGCGTTGATGTAATAAATGGTGCGTTGGCTTTCGAAGAGGTTGGCTTGTCTTCACGGCTTGCAATGGTGTAAACAGATTTTTCAAGTGCTGCAAGAGCCACGTCTGTTTCTGCTTTATTTGTTGGCTTGAATGCTTTGCCTTGGAATTTAGCAACATCAAGACGAAACTCTGTTGAGCCTTTATGAAGCGTATTGGCAAAAACTTCCCAGTACTCTTCTGGCACAAATGCGCGAATTTCGCGCTCACGCTCAACAACAAGCTTTACAGCAACCGACTGCACACGACCAGCAGACAAACCACGAGCAACCTTAGACCAAAGCAATGGTGACACCATGTAACCAACAACACGATCGAGGAAGCGACGAGTTTGCTGTGCTTCAACACGGTTCATATTCAGCTCGCCTGGAGATTCAAACGCCTGCTGAATTGCTGTTTTGGTAATTTCGTTAAATACAACACGCTTGAAACGTGATGGATCACCACCAATCACTTCTTGCAAATGCCATGCAATCGCCTCTCCCTCTCTATCCAAATCCGTAGCGAGATAGACAGTGTCAGCATTTTCCGCTGCTTTTTTGAGTTCGTTTATAACCTTTTCTTTATTAGGCAGAATTTCATATGAGGCATCCCAATCATTTTCAGGATCAACACCCATTCGTTTTACGAGGGCTTTGCGGGCTTTTTCTTGCTTGTACTTCGCTTTTTGCTCTGCCGTCATGGCTTTCATCTTGGCTTTTTCTTCAGCTGCAGATGCAGATGATGCCTTTTTACCAGAACCACTGACAGGTAAATCACGTACATGGCCCACGCTGGACTTGACGTTAAACTGGCGACCAAGATACTTATTGATCGTTTTAGCTTTGGCTGGAGATTCCACAATTACGAGTGATTGGGCCATGATTTTCTCTTCTTTCATTTAACTGCATGAGGCGAACTTGCCTCCCCCACTGCGCGATAAGGTTTTGAAAGAGTTATAAGCGATGGGTTCCATAGCGTCAAGGGATCAAACTCGCTTTCGAAGGCAAGAAAATCCAAAAATCGCCAAATTTTGGCGTTCACAGCCTAAAAAACACACATTTCAAAAAAAGATGGCATAGTCTTTGCACTCTTCGTTTTTAGCTTATTTAACTCTTTTTAATTCATCTATTTTGTTTTGAAACTACTTTTGAGGCAAAACTGCTTCAAAAACGATAAAATTTATATATAAAAGAATGTCTCTTCTTTTTAGCATAACTAAAAAGCTGAAACTTTCCTGATTTTTAAGGACTCTCAGGTTATGTCATTTGGAATAGCACCACCGGAAAACCCTTCTTTTTTTGAAAACCTGCTTATCCAAGATACAGGCTCTACAGTAATGATTTCCCTTACCGCAATCCTCTTGATTAGCGCAATACTTGGCTGGTTTGCTCAAAACCGTATTCGATATTACCGTCAAATTAAACTGAGGGTTTTAGAGCGAAAAATCAAGGCTAAGCATTTGATCAAAATACTAGAAGGCTTAGCTAAAACAAATTGTGACCAACGGGTTCGTGAACTATTAGGTCAGCGCCTTCTTGAATTAATTGAACATATTATGGATATAAACCCTCAAGAGCCTGGTGTCAAAATCATCCATGATGCAGCACAAAAACTGATTGCCCTTCCAGCGAGACAAACAACCCATGACATCGCGCCAGCTCACACTGATGCTGAAGTAAAAAGTTTGCAAAACCTTGTGCTTGCAGCTTTAGCACAAATTAAAAAAATGCCGCGCCGTGGATGGTTAACATATTCTGAATGCAAGACCCTCGAAACTCACTTGAAAAAAACTTATATCCAAGTAGAAATTGATGCACATATTCAATGCGCCGAACTCGCACATGAAACAGGCGATCGAATGCTTGCAAGCAACCACTTCCGCATAGCACAAAACAAACTTGCTTATTCAAAATACCATGGCACAGAAAAGAAAGAACAAATGACAAAAATTGGTGACTCTATTCGTGCACTCTTTCCGCAAGAAGAGCAAAAAAAGCAGTAGTCCGTCTCTTTCATTTAGCCTCTTAAATTGCGCATAAATAATGACATCTGCTCTTTTGATTTTTCCCCTTTCACTTGAGCTGCACCTCTTGCTTCCGTACCACTAGAAACATCAATAAAGTCTATAATACCCTGTTCAAAAAGTGGTAAAGCATCTTGCACATTACCAGCAGTCAAGCCACCGGCCAAACCAATCAACTGGGTGTTATTCTCTTTTTTCTCGGGCATAAATGACCAATCAAATTGCACACCATGCCCACCACTCCCTTGATCCGACCATGCATCAAAAACAAGTGCGGATGCAGCATAAAATTCAGCAGCCACAGCTGCAGTTTCCTGTTTATTTTTAACTGCAATTGCCTTCCAAAAAGGATACTTAAACTGAGCGCAAAATTCTGGCGTTTCATCACCATGAAACTGAATATAATCAGGTTTGACTTGAGCAATTAGGCTCTGAATAAACGAGGCATCCGCATTTCTAACAACCGTTACCATTTTCACATGTGATGGTATGATTTGACGCAATTTTGCAGCATGCTCCAAGGTGATACCACGAGGTGTCTCAGCAACAAGAATAACGCCTATATAATCAACACCAAGCTCAACGGCATATGCAATATCTTCTGCACGCTTCATGCCACAATATTTAACAAGCGGTTTAGCCATAATTAAAAACCTTTTAAAGTCTGTCACCAAAATCGAGATCTGGATAAGCTTTCGGCCAAGTCTCAATTTTGTCATCAAATAAAACAAATGGTGTTGAACCTGTGGTTGGAATATTAAAGCGCTTAGCATAGTGCGTCGTTCTTAAATACAAACCTTGCGGCGGTGCTGTTGCCCCTGCTTTATTACGGTCTTTACCATCAAGTAATTCTTTCATCCATATTGGCTGCTTTTGTCCTTCACCAACGACAAGCAAGCTACCAACAATATTGCGCACCATGTGATGCAAAAATGCATTACCTCGAATAGCAACACCAATAAATGGCCCTTTTTGCCAAACATCGGCCTCCATTAATCGTCTTACAGGATGTTTAGCTTGGCACCCTGCTGCTCTATAAGCAGAAAAGTCATGCTCGCCAATAAGATGCTTCACGCCCTCTGCCATTGCTGCTACATTTAATGGCTTTCTCCAAGGCGTTGCTTGATCACGCCACAAAGCAGATACCACAGGGGTTTGCTCAATAATGTAAATATAATCCCTATAGAGGGCCATATAACGGGAATGAAAGTCTTCATGAGCCTCTTGCGCCCATTTAATACGAATCTCTTTAGGAAGCTTTGTATTTGCTCCCTGTCGCCAGCTAAAATCGCTGCGAATGACATTCGTATCAAAATGGCATACTTGCTCCATTGCATTCACGCCAGCATCCGTACGACCAGATGCATGAATAAGAATATCTTCATTTGCAACAAAGCCGAGCGCTTGCTGTAAGTAGTATTGAATTGTATTTTTTTCATGACCTTGAAACTGCCAACCACTGAATGGAGTGCCCAAGTACTCGACGCCGATTGCGATTTTCATGAAATAACCTATTCCTTTTATAACCTTTTAGAGAAGCCATACATATTGGTGAGGCCTCTTAACAGGCGAACACTTTGCCATACTTTATTTGCTTTTTCAAAAACAAAAAAAAAGCACCTCTCGGTGCTTTCTTCATTTGCTGCTATTAACCTACTTTTTCAAGTAGCTCACGAGCAAGTTGCTGCTGGTCTTCTGTACCTTCAAGGAGTACCTCATCAAGGATATCTTTAGCACCTTCATGATCACCCATATCAATATAAGCAGTTGCTAAGTCAAGCTTAGTGCCTACCTCATCAACACCGTCGAGAAGAGAAGCATCTTCACTTGATAGCCCTTCTGAACCATCAAACTCAGACGTCGTAACAGCTTCATCATCAAGAGAGAAGCCTGCATCTAAGTCTAACTCTTCTTCTGCAGGTAGCTCTACAGCTTCATTTGTATCAAATGTTTCATCTAAAGCAACCTCTTCCAGAGCAGATTCTTCAGCTTCTGGGGTTACATCAGGAGTGATATCAAGACTGAAATCTTCCTTAGATGCAGGATCTAAACTATCTAAAGTTTTATCTAGATTATCCAAAGCATCTAAATCCAGATCGCCAAAGTCGCCACTCAAATCATTGCCTTGTAGGCTTTCTTTCTTTTCAGGCTCATCTTCAACAAGCGCATCAAGTGCAGCTATATCTTCATCGAAGTTACCAATCTCTTGGTCAATATCAGCAAGAGCATCATCTGGAGAAAAGCTTTCTGCAGTTGTAGGCGAATCTTCAGGAACACTTGTTTCTTCAAAGTTAAAGTCTAAAGCACCACCGCTTAGATCAAGCTCTTCATCAAAGCCTTCTACATCATTAACCTGTGTTTCTTCTGCAGCAAAAAGACTATCAGTTGTCATTTCTTCTTCAAAGGCAGAAGATTTAGGTGCTGCAGACTCTTCTGTTTTTGGCTTAGTTTCACCAAAACCACCAACATCAAGCTCCGCTTCAATATCAGCAAGTGAGAGGAAGTCTTCATCTTCATCGACACTTGTTAAATTCTCAGTACTCGTTGCTTCACCAATGAATTGCGTTTCTTCTTCACTGAAGGACTCTTCCTCTGCTGGTGCAGGACCAGCACCAGCTGCAAGACCTAAATCCTGACGCATTGCATTAATTTTTGAAAGAACCGCATCGTCAGATGTAAAACCTCTTACATGAGTTTCAACTTCTTGGAACGCATCAACGTCTTTACTTTCAGCATGAACTTCCATGAGTTTTAAATTTAATGCTGGCGACTCAGGAGACTCTTTTAAACCATCTTGCAACATTGCAATAGCTTTCGGGAAATGACCATAAGCAACATAAATATCAGCTTCACTTAAAACTGTGTCTATATCGAAGTCATTTTCAGCTTCAAGTAATTGTCGATCTAACTTTTCAGTGGTGAAGTCTTGTGTTGCAGCTTTCTCAACATCAAAGTCTTCATCGTCGTCTTCATCTTCATCATCAAGAGACGCTGTATATTCGTAATCATCGTCCTCATCTTCTTCGTCTTCATCATCTTGACGAGATCTCATCCATAGAAGACCAAGAATAGCGAGTAACAACGCACCAGCACCACCAAGATATAGTGGATTAGTTAGCATAGATGAAGCTGACTCTGGTTTTTGCTCTGCAATTGCTTCATCAAATGCAGGTGTTTCTTCAGGCACTTCACTCTCTTGCGCTGTCGCATCCTCTGTTTCAGCAACTTCAGGTTCTTCAGTCTGTACACCATTTTGCATATCTTGGAATGGAGATTCGCCTTGAGCTGTTTCTGCAGCTTCAGGCTCTTCATTCAACATAGGCATTTCTGCGTCTGGTGTTTCAGCTTGCCCTAAGGCTTCTGCTTCTTGCTCACGAAGAAGTTTGAGCTGAGCTTGCAAAGATGCAATTTGATCATCTTTTAAAGAAATAACGCGATCAGTTTTTTCAAGAAGATTTTTAACGTCAGCAATTTCACCTGTTAGGCTTTCATTTGCAACATTGAATTTTTCAACTTCTTCTTGTTGAAGTGACAGTTGATCTTGCAATTTAGAAACAGCTGCTGCGTTATTTGTATTTGAGCCACCTTGACCTGACGCTGCTTTTTCAGCATTTGCTTCATTGGAGCCAGGTGTTAAAATGCTTAATCGGCCTTCATCTGTTTTAGGTGGTGTTTGGTCTGGTGTTAAATCACGACCAGTACCATCAAGTTGACGACCACTTAACTCAGTATCATCAGCCATTTGCTGACGAGCCATGACTTTTGCACGCCATGCTTTATTTTGCGCGGCAATTTCTTTAACAGCTTCTGCACGGCTCAAATTACGAATTTCTGACTCAGATGGAATTCGAAGTACAGCGCCCTTTTTAATCAGGTTAATGTTATCGTCGATAAAAGCATCTGGATTTAAATATTGGTACGCAATCAATGCTTGCGGCATAGGAATAGCTGAATTTGATTGTGTTTTACGAACGATATCTGAAAGAGTGTCTGAGCTCTTTACTTTATACGTCTGCACAGTTGAACCTGAAACAGCACTGGAAGCAGGCGCTGCTGGTTCAGCTGGCTTTGAAGCTTGAGTTGTAGGCTTAGTAGATGCTACAGGTGTAGAAACAGATGGCTCTGGTTGAGCTGCTGGCTCTTCTTCTCCATAGGAGACTTCAACCTTTGGTCGCTCTGCAGGTATTGTTTCTGCAGCAGGTGTTACCCCAGTATCAGATTGAGAAGATAAACTCTGAGTCTTACGAGTTTCAGCTGCACGAACAGCAAGTGGAAGCTCATCTTTGAACTCTGGTGGATCAAGTAGTAGCGTGTACTCTCTTAAGAGACGACCAGCAGGCCATTGAACTTCAATTAAGAAATTCAGGTATGGCTCTGTCACAGGACGATCTGAAGAAACCTTCAGATAAGATTTTCCATCACTTCCCTGCACTATCTCAAATTTTAATTGAGATAAGAAAAATGATCGATCAACACCAGCTGCTGAAAAGTCACTCACACTTGCAAGGTTTGCAATAATCTCCGAAGAAGATAAACCTCGCGTTTGTAAAAGCTCGATACGAGCATCCAATGGCTGATTCAGATATGAATCTAATTCAACCTCGCCCATACCTAGCCCGAACATTGTACTAGGGACTAACGCACTGACACCAATTATTGCCGCTACTAACTTGCGTAACATTACCGCTTCCTTTTTCTGTTTCAGACTCCTGGTCGCCGAGTCGTCACTTCCGATTTGTGAAGCGTGCCACCTAAGAGGCTTGATCTCTTTGAAGCACAACTCGTTGCTCTGTTAAAAATCCATGAATTAACAAAGCAAGGCGTCCTAATAATTTTATTAAAACACCAAGCACTTCAAAAAGTATCATTTATAAATAGTGATTTATCAAATATTCTGCGATTTGAATTGAATTTAATGCTGCACCTTTTCGAACATTGTCCGAAACACACCATAAATTCAGGCCTCTAGGGTGAGAAATATCTTGTCTAATTCGGCTAACCCAAGTGTAATCGTCCCCTTCGGACTCAATAGCTGGTGTCGCATATCCACCATCTTTCTGCTCATCAAGAACTTTAACCCCTGGAGCCTTAGCTAAAATAGCAGTCGCTTCAGCTGGAGTAAGTGGTTTTTTAGTTTCGATATGTAACGCTTCTGAGTGACCATAAATAACAGGTACACGCACACAAGTTGGATTAACTAAAACAGCTTCATCGCCTAATATTTTTTTCGTTTCCAAAACCATTTTCATTTCTTCTTTTGTGTATCCATTTTCTTGGAATACATCAATGTGAGGAAGAACATTAAATGCGATTTGTTTTGGATACACTTTTGCTTCAGTCTCTTCGCCTTCAAGAATAGCTTTAGACTGTGCTTTTAATTCTTCAATTGCAGGTGCACCAGTACCAGAAACCGCTTGGTATGTTGCAACATTAATTCTTTCAATACCTACAGCAGCATGAATTGGTGCTAAAGCAACAAGCATTTGAATTGTTGAGCAATTTGGGTTCGCGATAATACCACGATTTTTATAATCTGCAATCGCTTCTGGGTTTACTTCAGGTACAACAAGAGGAATATCTTTATCCATACGGAAGTGAGATGTATTATCGATTACAATACAACCAGCTGCCGCTGCTTTAGGTGCGAATTCTGCAGAAATATCACCACCAGCAGAGAAAAGACCAATTTGAACTTTAGAGAAATCGAATTCTGCAAGATCTTCAATAACGATGTCTTTACCAGCAAATTTCAATGTAGAACCTGCTGAACGTGAACTTGCTAACAGGTGAACATTTCCAACTGGAAATTGACGCTGCTCAAGAATTTTAATCATGGCCTGCCCTACTGCACCAGTAGCACCGACGACTGCAACATCATATTTTTTCATACCCAAATTCCTCTATTTTACCTTGTCAGAAAATGAGACTCTTGTGAATCAAAAGCTCATTTTCAGAATACCCAATGATGTTAAAAAATTAAATTCGGTATAATCTGTATCCGTTATCGGATAAGTATTCTCATACTTAACTCGCCAAAAAGGCTGTTTCAAAAGCGCCCTGCTTAGACTGATCAAATAACAATCAAGCTACGCAAGCACTTTCACAACAGCCTCTAAGGGATTAAGAGCATACCGAAAAGTATCTTAGTTATTCAATTCTTTAAAAAATTTCTTTACATAAAAAAACTTTTTAAGATAAAGCTGCTAGAACTTGCTGGCCAATTTCACGAGTGCCAACTAATTTTTCGCCTACTTCTTGACCTGCAATATCACCAGTACGGTAACCTGCTGCAAGCACCTTTGATACAGCATTTTCAATCTTATCTGCTTGCTCACTTAAGTTAAATGTATAACGAAGCATCATTGCAGCAGATAAAATACATGCCAATGGGTTTGCCTTATCTTCACCAGCAATATCAGGCGCAGAACCATGTACAGGCTCATATAAACCTTTGTTATTTACATCTAGAGAAGCGGAAGGCAACATACCAATACTACCAGTGAGCATCGCAGCAGCGTCTGACAGGATATCACCAAATAGATTAGAAGTAAGTACAACATCAAACTGTTTTGGGGCACGAACAAGCTGCATTGCTGCGTTATCAACATACATATGTGTTAACTCAACGTTTGGCCAGTTTTTCGCCTCTTCTTCAACAACGTCTCTCCAAAGCTGAGATACTTCGAGAACATTTGCTTTATCAACAGAGCACAACTTACCACCACGCTTGCTTGCTGCATCAAATGCAACCTGTGCAACACGGCGAATTTCAGACTCAGAGTAAATCATCGTGTTGAAACCAACTCGCTCACCTTCACGCTCTTCGATTGCTCGTGGTTTACCGAAATAAATACCACCAGTTAATTCACGCACAATCAAAATATCTAAACCAGACACAAGCTCAGGCTTTAAGCTCGAAGCAGAAACAAGCTCTGGATAAATTGTTGCTGGACGGAAGTTTGCAAATAAACCTAAATCTTCACGAATCGCTAGAAGACCAGTTTCAGGACGCAAGTGGCGCGGCATTTTATCCCACTTAGGGCCACCAATTGCACCAAATAAAATACCATCTGCAGCTTGTGCTAATGCCTTTGTTTCATCAGGATATGGGAAGCCATACTCATCAAGTGCTTGACCACCAAGCTTTGCGTGAGCAATCTCATAACTCACACCAGCATCAGTTAATACTTTTTCAACGACAGGAAGCGTTGCTTCCATAATTTCTGGGCCAATACCATCACCTGGAATCGATAAAATATTTAAAGGCTTCATATTAAATCCTTATTTTCTGTGAATCTCACATAAATAAAATCGGACTTAATAAAGTCCGATATAAAAAAGAATTGTTACTTATTCACTTACAACCATGGGTTAGCTGAATGGTATTTTTCTTCAAATGCACGAATTACATCACTGTGCACAAGAGTCTCACCAATTTCATCCAAGCCTTTTAATAAAGAGCTTTTACGTGGTGCAGGAATATCAAATTTAATTTCATCAAGTAAATGTGACTGAGATTCATCACCAGCTTTAATTGTTTGACTTTCAAGATCTACAGTAAAAGTAAAACCTTTATTTTCAGTGACTAGATGGAATAAATTTTCAACTTGCTCTTCTGTTAACTGAATTGGAAGAATGCCATTTTTAAAACAGTTGTTATAAAAAATATCAGCAAAAGAAGGTGCAATAATGCATCTAAAACCAAAATCATCGAGAGCCCATGGCGCGTGCTCACGGCTTGAACCACAACCAAAATTTTGACGAGTTAAAAGAATTTTAGCTTGCGTGTATGGCTCTTGGTTAAGCACAAAATCCTTATTTAAAGGTCTTTGTGTGTAATCTTGACCAGGAAAACCTTGATCCAAATAACGCCATTCATCAAATAAGTTTGGGCCAAAACCTGTACGTTGAATTGATTTCAAAAATTGCTTTGGAATAATTTGGTCAGTATCAACATTTGCACGATCAAGAGGTGCAACAATACCTGTAACCTGAGTAAAAGCTTTCATTATTGCGCTCCTTGATTCATTACCGTTCGTACATCAACAAAAGCACCAGCAATTGCAGCTGCAGCAGCTGTAGCAGGGCTTACAAGATGTGTGCGACCGCCATAACCTTGACGACCTTCGAAGTTACGGTTAGATGTAGAAGCACAATGCTCGCCCTGCTCTAGACGATCCGCGTTCATTGCTAGACACATAGAGCAACCTGGCTCACGCCACTCAAAGCCAGCTTCTTTAAAAATCACATCAAGACCTTCTTTTTCAGCCTGAGCTTTAACAAGACCAGAACCAGGTACAACGAGTGCTTGTTTTACTTTTGGAGAAACCTTACGACCTTTTGCAACTTCAGCAGCTGCACGTAAATCTTCAATACGACTATTTGTACATGAACCAATGAAAACACGATCAGGCGTGATATCAGCAAGAGCAGCACCAGGTGTTAACCCCATGTACTCGTAAGCTCGCTTCATACCATCACGCTTCACTGAGTCAACTTCATTTTCAGGTAATGGTAATGGCTCGTTTACTGAGATAACCATCTCTGGAGAAGTACCCCAGCTCACTTGAGGCTCAATAGCGGCGCCATTGATTTTAATATCACGATCAAATACAGCATCTGCATCTGAGTGAAGCTGTTTCCAAGCTGCTACAGCTTTTTCCCAGTTCTCACCCTTAGGTGCATAATCACGGCCTTCGATATAATCGATTGTTGTTTGGTCTACTGCAACCATGCCTGCACGAGCACCCGCTTCAATAGCCATATTGCATAGCGTCATACGACCTTCCATGCTTAAAGCTTCTATACCTGGGCCAGCAAACTCAAGCGCGTAACCTGTACCACCTGCTGTACCAATTTGGCCACAGATGTACAAAGCAAGATCTTTAGCGGTAACGCCTGCAGAAAGTGGGCTATCAACCCAAATACGCATGTTTTTAGATTTAGTCTGAACAAGACACTGAGTTGCTAACACATGCTCAACTTCACTTGTACCAATACCATGAGCAAGTGCACCAAAAGCACCGTGAGTTGATGTATGTGAATCACCGCAAACAACTGTCATGCCTGGTAGTGTTAAGCCCTGCTCTGGGCCAACAACGTGAACAATACCTTGGCGACGATCAGCTAGATCAAAAAGAGTGATATCGAAATCGCTACAGTTACGACCAAGGGTTTCAACCTGGATTCGAGAGACTTCGTCTTTAATCACTTCACGATCTGGTGTTGTAGGTACGTTATGGTCAGCAGTTGCTACGTTCGCTTTTAAGCGCCATAAAGGACGTTTAGCAAGACGAAGGCCTTCAAATGCTTGAGGTGATGTTACTTCATGAAGAAGATGTCTATCGATGTAAATGAGAGAGCTGCCATCATCACGGTCCATAACCAAATGAGACTGCCACAACTTGTCGTAAAGCGTTTGGGCCACGAGTGCCTCCTATATCTTGTCATTAAGATTGATAAACAGGTAATACTGAATAATTTCATATTACCTGCACACCACTCATAACTCAAATGCATTGATTTAATAAAAACCATGCATTTTTATTATAGGAGGCAAGTATTTGAAATTATTTAACAAATGTCAACCAATTATGAGTATCTTCAGCCTTACCCCACTGAATATTGTTAAGGGCTTCACGAAGCTTGCGTACTTTTGAGCCTGGCTTACCGTCACCAACTGAGTACTCTTGACCTTTAAAAATCAATGTACCAACGCTTGCAAGCACAGCAGCAGTACCAGATAGCGCCGCTTCACAACCTTCATGAGAAGCATGCTCTAGCATTTCTTCAACAGTGATATGCTTTTCAATAACATTAAAGCCTTGATCTTTAGCAAGCTGAAGAACCGTGTTACGAGTTACACCATGAAGGAAAGACTCATCAAGAGGTTTAGTGATGATGTCATTACCATCAAAAATCATGAAGTTAGCAGCACCTGTTTCTTGCACATCATTATTAGGTGCAAAAAGAACTTGGTCTGCTTGATACTCTTTACGTGCTTTGTAAATATGCTTCAGTGCACTTGCATAGTTACCGCCGCCTTTAATAAAGCCATGGTCAGGCGCGCAACGCATATGCTCGTCATCAACTAATAAGCGAAGTGCTTTTTCGCCAGTTGAGAAGTAGTCACCAACTGGAGATACAAGTACATACTGCATAGAAGTTTGTGTTTCTGCAGCTGCTTTACCAATAGCTGCCTCAGTACCAATATGCGTAGGACGAATGTAGAAGGAGCCAGGCGCATCAGGAATCATATCTTTGTATTTGCTGACAACATCTAAAATCATGTTTTTTAGAAGTGTTTCATCAACTTCCGGCAGACATAAAGCTGCACTACTTTGAGCAAAGCGTGCGACGTTTTGGTCAATTCTAAAGACAGCAACTTTCCCGTCTTCATGCTTAAATGCCTTCAAACCTTCAAAGCATGTGCTCGCATAGTGCAGGACATGTGCAGCAGGATGAATTTGCATTGAGTCACTTGGGACGAAACTTGGTGCTGACCATGCTTTCCCATCAAACGTTGCCATGATCATTTCAGGTGTAAATACCGTCCCAAATCCACCGGCCATATCTGTCTCCTTAAAGTGTTTTTATAAATACAGGGGTATCAGAGCTCTTAGTCCAATACAGCAAAAAACAAATATGACACAGATTTATCAATTTAGGTAGATAGCACAATAATTTCCCATACATATTCGCTTGTAGTTCACTCGAAAAAATAGAGTCTTTCAAACTAGCTAAAATATGTACTCTATCGTGGCTCAAACCTTGATCCTTATGGTACTTTAGCAACGGCTTTTCATAAAATCGCTTTGAGCTCGGAAAAAGCTACAAATATGTTTTTTCCTATTAATGAAATCGACCAAACAAGCATTGTTACTCTTAACCACGACACCTACATCCTATTTAGGCATTACTATGGATTTCATTTCACTCTCATTTGAAGTACTCGCCATGCTTTTTGGCGTCGCCCTTTTTGCAGGCATCATCGACACAATGGCTGGAGGTGGTGGTCTTATAACTGTACCAGCGCTACTACTTTCAGGCCTTAACCCTCTTGCAGCACTTGCAACTAACAAAATTCAAAGTGTGATGGGCTCAGCAACGGCTTCAGTAATGATGCTTCGCAAGAAAAAAGTGAGCTGGCATGCCATTAAATCTTTTATGCTAATGTCATTTATAGGCTCAACACTTGGCACCATTGCTGTTCAGTTTATTGATACGAGCATTTTGCAAATTGCAATTCCCATAGTGCTGTTTTTTATTGGTATTTACTTTTTACTTTCTCCGTATATTAATAAAATTGAGCGTATTAAGAATGCGGCACCACAGACGGATAAAAAATATAAATACTTAACTGTGCCGTTCATAGGGCTCTATGATGGTGTTTTAGGACCAGGCACAGGCTCGTTCTTTTCATTGGCAGGTTTTTCTCTTCGCAAGCTTCCTCTAGTAGAAGCAATAGCCCAAGCCAAAACATTAAATTTCGCCTCTAATCTAGCATCACTGATTGTCTTTATATTTTCTGGACAAGTAGCCTGGGTTGCAGGAATAGTCATGATGCTAGGACAATTAATAGGCGCGTGGATTGGATCTCACTTACTCGTGAAAGCAAAGCCAGAGCTTTTAAGGTGGGTTGTCATTATTGTTTGCTTTACTGTGCTCGGAAAATACATTGCAGATAAACTTTAAAATGGACAAGGGGGTATATCATATCCAAAAAAACATATTAAAAACAGATATATTCACACTTTCCAAACATCAAAAATTAGCTTAATCAAACGCTATTAACAATAAATTATTATTAGCCAAAAACTGTTAACAATTTATTGTTAAAGCGTCACATTTATTAACATATTAATTTTTCAATTTTTTTTAAACAAAGCCTGATCACTTTTTATTGACGCCATTAACTCTTCAGTTTTTCCCTCTTGCATTGAAATTCAGCTCAACTATTCTGAAGAAATAGCATTGAAAATATTGGACAACATCCCTGATTGGTATTCAGAAGAGTACAGAGTCTTACATGTGTGAAGCATACTTTTCCACCGAGAGATAAGGCACACTACTGTTCTGGCAAGGTAGATAGTGGAACCTAATAATGGCAAAAGCGAAGCACGATATTCTTGTATTTAATAGCTGCCCAATTGAATCAGTCATTGCTTTTGATGAGCTATTGCCTGAAATATGCTTTACAACTGCATCCTCAATTGATGAAGTCTCACATCTATGTCAGGCATTAGAAAAACCCCCAACAGCAATTCTATTCAATTCAGGAACAAGCATTAATGAGACACTCTCTTCGCTTGAAAGCCTTAAAAGTTTATTTCCAGATGTGAGCGAAATTCTATTGTTCACCCCTCAAGAATACACGTCAAACAGAGCAGATTTTATGAAAGCAGGCTTTTGTGAAATCATATTCACCCCAACAGACCCTGAGTACATTGTTCTTAAAATTCAAAAGATTTGTGCTCGTGTTGAAAAAATAAAAAAACTTGAAAAAAAATCAAAAAATGCAGCTGCGGCAGCTATGTCAGCCATTCAAGATACTGCCGACCAAGCAAGTGTGATTCATTTTTTCCAAGAAACGATCAACTGCAACAGCATGCAGGATTTAACTGATCTAATCGTTAAAACCGCAAAAGTTTTTGAGCTTGAGTGCACAGTTCAAGTGAGAACCCCTTGGCACAATTTCTTAGGCTACTCAATAGAGGCACCTGAAGAAATTCAACTGCAAATGTTCGATTCGCTAAAAGACATGGGACGAATATATCAAATAGGCCAAAAACTTATTCTTAATTTTGAAGAAATAACACAGATTATAACGAACATGCCTATTGAAGATGAAGAAAAGTGTGGACGACTACGAGATAACCTTGCCTTGATTTTAGACAACGCTATAGTTCGCATGAAGTCACTCCACATGGTAGAAGAGCTGAAAAAAATTCTTGCTGAAACCAACGCTGCTATCAGTAAATTTCAAGTTAGCCAAAAAAGCATTCAAAATACTAATGTTAAAATTATTGACTCCATGATTGAAGAGATGCAAAACAACGTTTCAGCATACGGCCTTTCTGAGCAGCAAGAAAACTCACTACTCCACCTTGTTGAGAATTATTCTGATAAATTCTTTGAAACCTACGATGGAGTTATGCAAGCGGACCAAGAAATGTCATATATCGTAAGCAAACTGGATGGCTCGATTAATCGCTTCGTCCCAGGACAACACTCAAACGAAGCCTAACCAACAAAAAGACTTTAAACCACAGAGCCCCTGTTATGCGGAGGAAGTAATGTCAAAAGTCGTTTTAGTCGTCGATGATTCAATCTCAGTAAGACAAGTCGTATCAATGGTTCTTGAGACCAATGATTATGAGGTATTGCAGGCTGCTAATGGTGCTGAAGCACTAAAGCACCTCAATGGACAAAAAATTCATTTGATCATTAGCGACGTTAATATGCCTGTTATGGATGGGCTTACCTTCGTTGAAAAAGCTCGAGAAATACCAGACTACAAATTCACACCTGTTTTAATGCTTACCACCGAGACAGATAATAACATGAAAGATAGAGCTAAACTTGCTGGCGTTAAAGCTTGGCTTGTGAAGCCCTTTCAGCCCCCCCTCCTTCTATCAGCCCTTTCTAAGCTGATGTAAGCAACTGCACAGCAAAACACTAAACATCAAAGATAAACGCAAAACATAGTAGGAACTTACCCATGGGTCTAGTTAAGTACAGTAATGCGAAAAAAATTATCAAGATGCCTGAATGCTTCACCATTTATCAAGTTAAAGACCTTCAGGAAGAGCTCTTAAGCTTTGAACCTGAGGGTGATTTTATTGCGCTTGACTTTAGTGAAACAAAAGAAATAGATGCTGCCGGTATTCAGCTGCTTATCGCCTATAACCAGCATCTCCTCACTAAAAATCATATGCTAACGTGCACTGGTTTTTCAGAAGATTTATTTCATTTGTTAAATCTTTATAACCCTCCATTCCCAATAAACTTTGGAGCAGCTTAATGATTGGCCCTATCGAAACCTTTAAAATGGAAGCCAATGAACATTTGGTGAACCTCGAAGCAGCACTATTAGAGCTTGAAACAAACCCTGATAATGCTGATTTAATAGATACAGCCTTTAGAGCTATTCACACCATTAAAGGTGCTGGTGGCATGTTTGGTTATCAAGAGCTCACAAACTTTACACATCACCTTGAATCAGTACTCGACAAAGTAAGAAATAATGAAATTCATATTTCCGCAGAACTTATCGGTATTTTTCTCGACTCTGGCGATTTAATCAGTACACTCCTTGATAATACCCAGTTTAATGAAGACCAAAAACTACTCAGCGACGCTCTGCTTGAACGACTTTTTGCACTTGTACCAAGCAACGAAACACAGGCACAAAATACAACTTGCAATGAAAATAAAAAAGAAATAAATGAAAATGAAAAACATTTTTATCGCATCCGTTTCACGCCAGACAAAACTACATTTACAACAGGTTTTGATGTAACACCTATTTTGCGAGAGCTGCAATCTTACGGTGATTACCTCGTCACTACACATATATCAAAAGTGCCGCCTCTCGTAGAGATGAACCCTGAAGAATGCTATTTAAAATGGGATGTCACACTTGTATCACAGGAAAGCATTTCTACTATTGAGGACATTTTTATATTTGTTCAAGACGACTGGGATGTAACAGTTGAACAAGTTCATTTCCAAGATACAGAAGAACACCCTGACCGACTAGGGGATTTATTAGTCTCTAGAGGCATTTTATCTTCCGATGATCTTGAGCATGCACTTGAAGGCAAACAAAAAATTGGTCAAATACTTTCAGAAAAAGGCCTTGTTGATAACTCCGAAATAGATGCAGCGCTTAATGAACAAAAAATGATGCGCCAACTTAAACAAAATAAAGCATCAGACCAGCCAGATTCTACAGTAAAAGTACCTGCAAGCAGACTTGATAAACTTATGAATTTAGTTGGCGAACTTGTTATTGTGCAGGCTCGCCTAAATCAAGTTGCACATCGAGAGCAAATAGAAGATATCAACGCCATAGCTGAAGAACTAGATCATTTAACCACCCAAATGCGAGATCAAACATTTAGCATTCGAATGCTGCCTATTGGTACAACTTTTGGGCGTTTCCGTAGACTTGTTAGAGATCTTTCTCGCGATTTAAATAAAAAAATTGAACTGCAAACTTTCGGAGCAGAAACAGAACTCGATAAAATGGTGATCGATAAACTTGGAGACCCTCTTGTTCATTTAATCCGTAACTCTATCGACCATGGCATTGAAACAGCAGCAGAACGTAAAGAGACAAAAAAACCAGCAATGGGTGTTATCACTCTAAGTGCAGAGCATTCTAACTCTCACGTTATTATTAAAATTAAAGACGATGGCAAAGGGTTAAATACGCAAATCATTCGCCAAAAGGCCATCGATAAACATTTAATCAAGCCAGATGATCACTTAACAGACGAACAAATTCATCAGCTTATTTTTGAACCTGGTTTTTCGACAGCGCAAAAAGTCTCTGATATTTCTGGCCGAGGCGTTGGCATGGATGTAGTCCGAAAATCCATTGTTGAATTGGGTGGTTCTGTCTCTATCAATTCCCATGAAGGATACGGCACTGAATTTACCGTGCGCCTGCCTATGACTCTTGCCATTATTGAAGGCCTTATGGTTATGGTTGGTGATGAACACTATGTATTACCTTTAAGCAGTGTGGAAGAATGTATTGAAATGCCAAGTATGGAATTAACTCAAAGAAGTCGTAAAAGGCTCGTTGACGTCCGTGGCGAACAGATTCCTTTCTTGTACCTTAGAGAGTGGTTTTCAACCACTGGTAACCCCCCTGCTATCGAACAAGTTGTGATTACACATATAGGTGAAGAAAGATTTGGTTTTTGTGTAGACGAAGTCATTGGTCAATACCAAACAGTGATTAAGCGGCTAGGCAAATTGTATGAAGGTACCGTCGGGTTCAGCGGTGCCACGATACTCGGTGATGGTAGTGTTGCCATGATTCTGGACCCGCAAGCACTGATGGATACCGCCAATAATGGTCGGTCTCAACCAGAATTAAGAGTTGTGAATCACTAGAGAATCATGAGGACATTCAGATGAATCGCATACCATTAAAAACCTTAATACTTGCCGCTTTCGTCATTCTTCTATCAACAATGGCCATCACCAATTTACAAGGCCTCTCTGCTCTATCAGATATTAATGGAAGGCTTACCTCTCTTGTTGATAGCGCAATGGCTCAAGTTCAAATTACTGCAGAAATACAAAAAAATATGCAAGAAATTAGTCGCGATGAAAAAAACACTATTCTTGCTATGACCAGAGAGCAAATGGATGGCTTTGCAACATCTATCAATAAGTCCATTGCTAATATTGAGGACTTACAACGCAAGCTTGATCCGCTCTTGAGTGAGGCCGTACGTAAAGACATGGCCGAATTCACTCAAACCTGGGAGGCGTTTATAGCAGTGAATGAAGAAGTCAGATCACTCGCTCGAGAAAACTCCAATACAAGAGCAGCTGCTTTAAGTGCAAAAGAAGTTCGAACAGCATTTGAAAAAGCTCAAAAATCAATTGGTATTCTAGTTGAACGATTAAAAGTACGTATGACAACGAACGAAGATGTTGATGCATTAAGAGCTACAGGCATTATTCAAATTCTTGCAGCAGAAATTCAGCTAGGTTTACTTGAAATTCAGCGTGATGAAAAAAATATTATTCTTGTCCCAACACTAGAAGAAATGAAAGTGTTTGAAGATGGAATGGACAAAACTCTAGCTCTAGTTGAAGGTAAAATTACTGAACTTGAAAACTTAGTACCAGAATCAGATAAACCTATTATTTTACAGTTTAAACGTGAGCTTGATAATTTTATGACTGCCCATACTGAAGTTATTGATCTTAGCAAGCAAAACACAAACGTGAGAGCATTTACTCTAGCATCAGAAAAAGGGAACACCCTACTTATTCAAGCTGAAAAATATCTTCAAGCCATTATCAATGACGCTGAATCACGAATGGCTGCAGATAAAGACGCAAGCGATACATCATACTCAGCTGCTCGTAATGTCCTCTTTATAGCCCTTGGTATTTCTTTAATTATCGCATTTGTTATCGCGACCATTGTGATAAAGCGTGTGAATTTAGTGAGCGGTATTACAGATAATATTGGTCAAGGTGATTTAACTGCAACTTTCGATCCTAATGCCAGTGACGCTGATATTTATGGCGTACTTCGCAATATGAATACAAATCTGAAACGCATTGTTTCGGAAGTCAATGAGGCTGCCAGTAATGTTGCCTCTGGTAGTACACAATTAAGCTCAACAGGTCAACAAGTAGCACAGGGTTCTACAGAGCAAGCTGCGTCGCTTGAAGAAATTTCTTCCTCAATGGAAGAAATGGCATCAAATATTGCTCACTCTGCGGATAATGCCCAACTAACGGAGCAAATTGCTCGTAAAGCTGCTGCAGATGCTGAGCGTACAGGTAAAGCTGTTGATGAAGCAGTAGAAGCAATGAAAGATATTGCCGATAAAATTGGCATTATCGAAGAAATCTCCCGCCAAACCAATCTACTCGCACTTAACGCCGCAATCGAGGCAGCTCGTGCTGGCGAGCATGGTAAAGGCTTTACCGTTGTAGCAGCAGAGGTTCGAAAACTTGCAGAACGAAGCCAAAAAGCAGCTGGTGAAATTGTGATGCGTGCCAAAGGCAGCTTAGAAATATCTGAAGAAGCAGGAAAAATGCTATCGCAATTATTACCTGATATTCGTAAAACATCAGATTTAGTTCAAGAAATCAGTGCGTCCTCTCGCGAGCAAGATGCTGGTGCTGCAGAAGTCAATAAAGCACTGCAGCAACTTGACCAAGTTGTACAGCAGTCTGCAGCTGCAGCTGAAGAAATGGCCTCTACATCTGAAGAGCTATCAGCTCAAGCAGACCAGCTCATCAGTACAATTAATTACTTCAAGTTAGATCATAACTCTACAAAAACTGCTAAGAAAGCCCCTAGCGTCCATAGAAGCTCATCTGCTGCATTAAAAATGACACCTCAAGTTAGCCATGCAACATCACAAGGCATTGATATCAGCCTTGATGATGACGATGAATTTGTACGTTATTAATAAGGAGATTACACATGGCGGAAAATGCTGAAGACTTAGACCATATAGAAGAGCTCAATATTAATAGTGAAAGTGTACAAATACTCACTTTCACGCTAGACGATGAAGTCTACGGTGCTGATATTGTGCAAATCCAAGAAGTACTTGAGTACCGCAAGGTGACTCGAGTACCTCGCACCCCTGACTTTTTATTGGGTGTTATTAATCTACGTGGTCATGTTGTGCCTGTTATTGACTTGCGCAAACAATTCAATATGAATCAGAGCGAAATCACCGTTAATACATGCATTGTTATTGTCGACGTTATGCTTGATGGTGAAAAAATTCCTTTGGGTTTACTTGCTGATGCGGTTAAAGAGGTTATTGAGCTACCAACAAAGCAGCTCAGCCCTCCTCCACGTATAGGGACTCGAATAGATACTCGATACATCAGAGGGATAGGTAAAGATCATGATGACTTTATTATTATTCTTGATTTACCACAAGTCATAGGCCAAGAAAGCCTTCAAGATGTTTACCAGGCTGTTTCCTCGAAGGAAACTCAATCAACAGATGAAGATGAATAATGATTAATTATGGATAACATACATCAATCGTTTCAAATTCACCGAGATCCTCTTAAAAATAAGGATCATAGACGGGTAGCTGATTTCATCGAAAGCACAGCAGGAATACAGCTCCCTGAGTCGAAAAAAACGCTTATCGAAACACGACTGAGAAAGCGTCAACGAGCCCTCCAGTTTGATACTCTGGAGGATTACCTAGATTTTGTATTAGAAAACCCCGAAGGTGAAAATGAGAAAGTCCATTTTATTGACACCCTTACAACGAATAAAACTGATTTTTATCGTGAGTCGGAACATTTTGACTTTATTAAAAATCACATTAAAAGCACTTACGCTCTTAAACCAAAGAAAATAAGAATTTGGAGTGCTGGATGTTCAACAGGTGAGGAACCCTATACTCTTGCCATGGAAATGCTGGAACTAAAAGAAAGTATTCCAGACCTTCATTTTGAAATATGTGCAACAGATATTTCAACCCGATGTCTTGCAAAAGCGACGAAAGCTATTTATGAGCATGACCGTGTTTTAACCATGCCCTTAACAATTCGACGAAAGTATTTATTGCGGAGTAAAAATAAAGAAAACCCTCGAATTCAAATAGCGCCTGAAGTACGAAAATTTGTTACCTTTTCTTCTTTTAACTTCATGTCAGAAGACTGGGCCCGACACGAACAATCATATGACTTCATTCTTTGTAGAAACGTTATGATTTATTTTAGCAATGCAGATCGAGAACGGCTTACACAACAGTTTTCTTACTCTCTGAAAAGCGGCGGAGTTATGATAGTAGGTCACTCAGAATCTCTCATTGACCCCAAATCGTACTTCAATCGTCTTAAAGCAACAGTGTATCAAAAAGGCGGCTAAAAACATGAGCAATAAAGTTAAAGTTCTTATTGTTGATGACTCTGCCCTCGTAAGGCAAACACTACAATCAGTTTTATCACTCGACCCCGACATTGAAGTAATAGCAACAGCGCAAGATCCAATTGTTGCAGTAGAAAAAATGAAGAAAATGAAACCTGATGTCATTACTCTTGATGTAGAAATGCCAAGAATGGATGGTATTACATTTTTAACAAAAATTATGCGACAACACCCTATTCCCGTTGTGATTTGCTCGTCTCTCGTCGGAACTGGGTCATTAACACAGATGAAAGCTCTTGAAGCAGGTGCTGTCGATATTATTGAAAAACCAAGTGTTGGTACACAAAAGTTTTTAGAAGAGTCTAGAACACGAATTTGCGACACCATTAAGGCTGCAGCTCAGGCCAAACCAAAGGCACGTACACTGCCAAAAGCACCACCACAAAAACTCAATGCCGATGCCATGATCAAAAAATCAACCCAGGCAATGGTCGAAACCACAGATAAAATTATTGTTATTGGTGCATCTACAGGCGGAACAGAAGCCATAAAAGAGGTACTAATGGATATGCCATTAGGCTGCCCTGGTATTGTAATTGTTCAGCATATGCCAGAGGGCTTTACTAAATCTTTTGCAGAGCGATTGGATTCTCTTTGCCATATCACCGTTAAAGAAGCAAAAAATGGTGATAGTGTCCTCAATGGTCAAGCACTTATTGCTCCAGGCAATAAACATTTGTTACTTAAACGCAGTGGTGCCCGATATTATGTTGAAATAAAAGATGGCCCCCTTGTATCCCGTCACCGCCCTTCCGTTGACGTGCTATTTCGCTCTGCAGCCAAATATGCCGGCCGTAACGCAAATGCCGCCGTACTAACAGGTATGGGTGACGATGGTGCTGACGGCCTAAAAGAACTGAAAGATGCGGGTGCCAGAACCTGCTCTCAAGATGAAAAAACAAGTGTTGTGTATGGCATGCCGAAAGAAGCATTTGAGCGTGGTGGGTCACAAATACAACTTTCCTTAGATAAAATTGCACATTATTTAATGAAGGCTAAATAAAATGCAGTTAAGCCAATCTCAATATCGACGAATCACATTGCATGCTGGTGATATATATTTTGGCCAAGGGCACAACACCCGTATTCATACCCTACTTGGCTCTTGCGTCTCTATTACTCTTTGGCACCCAGAATTAAAAATTGGAGGTATGTGCCACTTCGCCTTACCACAAAACCCAGATACCCCAAAAGCAAAATTTAATCCACGTTTTGGCGATGACTGCATCAAAATATTTAAACGCAAAGCTCAAAGATTTGATACCTCATTACATGAATATCATGCAAAAGTGTTTGGCGGTGGAAATATGTATGTAAAGCATGCAAACCATAACATCAGCGATATCCAGCGAAAACCCGTGGGCGAAAAAAACGTTATGGCTGCCTTTGAAGGGCTCTATAAAGAAGACGTGCAAATTTTAGTCGCACACATTGGTGAATTTGGCTATAGAAATATTGTTTTCGACATTAACTCTGGCGATGTTTTTGTCAAATTCACGCCAATAAACTGCAAAGGAAACCAAAATTCTCTCACAGGAAACTCGTAGATATTTAACTACACTTAAATAACATTAAAAGTGATTTAACTTCACTCGCAATGCTCAAAAACTTAAATCAATAGCTAAGTGTACCACACTAAATCGTTTATAATTACTATTGGTACCTACGAGCTATATTCTCACATAAAAAGGTGTCATTATGAGTCTCGATTTCGATAGCGTATTAATTGTAGATGACCAATCAACGAATAACATTGACTACCACTTTATTGACAAATCCTTTTTTTCAAACTTCCCCAATACAGACATACAGCCCTTAGAATACATCGAAGCTAAAGAAAAAAAACCTTTTCTTGTTATCATCAATAACAAATCAAAAAAACATAATGCAAAACAAATTTGTTACGAGCTAAAAGAAAATGAAGGTACATCAGAAATTGAAATATTAATTATTGATGACACCATAGACGATGAGTCACGACAAGAATTTTATGATTTAAACGTACTTGATGTTATCCCATCAAATTTCAACAAACCTCAGTTTATTCACATGCTTAAAAGAGTAAGTCATGACCATAATCAAATTGAAGAATTAACACTAAAATCAAAAAAAGCTAAGCATGCAGCAAAAGCAGCTATTTATGACATAGGGGATCAAGCAAGTGTCATCCATTTCTTACAAAATTCATTTAAATGTCTTTCAATAGATCAACTTACAGATTTAATTGTTGAGACAGCTGCTGAGTTTGGGCTTTACAACACAGTTCAGCTAACAACCCCAGTTCAGATTTATAACAGGTCTTCAGCTGGAGACCCTACAGAGCGAGATATCGAAATGATGAAATCTTTTCGAGAGCTCGGACATGTATACCAACTTGGTCGACGCCTTATCCTCAACTTTGGCCCCATCACACAACTTATCAAAAACTTGCCTGATAAAGATGAAGAGAAGTGTGGCCGCTTACGAGACAACCTTGCACTTATTCTCGAAGGAGCCCTTAACAGATTGAGCGCTATCTTTTTTCTTGAAGAAATGAAATGCCTATTTGAAGAAATTAATTCATCAGTTAAAAAAACAAAAATTCAGCAATCTGAAAACAAAAAGAAAAACCTTAAAATTATGGAAGAGATGTATGAAGAAATTCAGCTTGGTCTATCTGAGTACGGATTAACAGAAGACCAAGAAATAGCATTGATGAACACCGTTGACCGCTACTCTGAAAAAATATTCTGCACATATGAAGAAGGCATAAAAGCAGATTCACAACTCGAAACGATCGCAGCGAAAATCAATCTGTCTCTTGCACACTTTGCAGATAACCAAAGCTAATATAGTTAAAACGGGCTTTGGTGCATCCCCACTTTCAAGCCTTCAGAGTAGTCTGTATGAATTGGGTCTGCACTCTTAGGAAACAGCTGACCTATAAAGCTCTGAAGACTTGGCACAGTTTTAATTGCCCCAAGTCGATCATTTGAACTTGTAGAGTTCATATTCTGTTGTTGAGTGATCCGACTCGGCTCTGCTTGCTTCGCACCTGTCCCGAATAAACCTTCATGATATTCAAACCCCAAATGTTCAGCAACTGGAACTGAACCACGCCCTTTTACTTCTGCCATACAACACCTATTAGACCTATCAATCGAACAATACTTCCGCTAAAAGCCCGAAAACTGGGGCTATTGTACCGACTTATAAGGGATGAGCAAGCCTTTCTTATGGGAATAATTCAACCTCGCTACGGAATTTGATATACTTGGCCACAGCTTCGAAGGGGCCTCCCCTCTTTCCATCATATTTTAAAGGTTTGCACACTCATGGCTGATCAAAATTTTCTTCAGGAAATCGATAAACGACGTACATTCGCTATCATTTCTCACCCTGATGCGGGTAAAACAACAATTACAGAAAAGTTTCTTCTTTTCGGTAAGGCAATCCAGCAAGCCGGTACAGTTAAAGGCCGTGGCTCCGATCGTCATGCAACATCTGACTGGATGGCAATGGAAAAACAAAGGGGTATATCCGTAACCACTTCCGTGATGCAGTTCCCATATAATGATTGCACAGTGAACCTTCTCGACACCCCAGGTCACGAAGACTTCTCTGAAGATACATATAGAACTCTAACAGCTGTTGACTCAGCTCTTATGGTTATCGATGGAAGTAAGGGTGTTGAGCCTCGAACAATTAAGCTCATGGAAGTTTGTCGTTTACGTACAACTCCAATTCTTTCTTTTATCAACAAAATGGACCGAGATATTCGCGAGCCAATTGAGCTACTTGATGAAATTGAATCAATTCTCAAGATCAAGTGCGCCCCCATGAACTGGCCAATCGGCATGGGTAAGCTTTTTAAAGGTGTTTACGATCTTATTAATGATCAAACAATTCTATACTCCACAGGTCAAGGCCATACTATTCAAGAAGAGCGAATTATTAAAGGCATTGATAATCCAGAGCTTGACGAAGCTATTGGTGATCTTGCTGGCGATCTACGTGATGAGCTTGAGCTTGTTCTTGGGGCATCTCATCCTTTTGACTTGGAATTATTCTTAAAGGGTGAGCTAACACCTGTTTACTTTGGTACAGCGCTTGGCAACTTTGGTGTTAAAGAGTGTCTGACTGGCTTAACGCAGTACGCCCCTGCACCACAACCTCGTCAAACACAAATTCGTAATGTTGAACCTAAAGAAGAAAACTTCTCTGGCTTTGTCTTTAAAATTCAAGCAAACATGGACCCTAAACATCGCGACCGTATTGCATTTATGCGTATTTGCTCTGGTATTTATGAAAGTGGCATGAAGCTTAAACATGTACGTCTTGGGAAAGATATTCGTGTTGGTGAAGCACTCACATTCCTAGCAGGTGAGCGCGAGAACTTAGAAAAAGCCTACCCTGGTGACATTATTGGTTTACACAACCACGGCACAATTCAAATCGGTGATACATTCTCTGCTGGTGAAGCCATTAAATTTGAAGGTATTCCTTACTTTGCTCCAGAACTCTTCCAACGGGTTCAGCTCAAAGACCCATTGAAGAACAAGCAGCTTATCAAGGGTTTACAACAGCTTTCGGAAGAAGGCGCAACACAGGTATTTATGCCTTCTCGTAATAACGACCTTATTGTTGGTGCTGTAGGTGCACTTCAGTTTGACCTTGTTGCCTTCCGTCTAAAAGAGGAATACAAAGTTGAGTGTGGCTATCAACCAATTAGTATTAGTACTGTGCGTTGGGTTGAATCAGATAATGCTAAAAAGCTTGAAGAGTTCAAAAACAAAGCTTACGACAACCTTGGCGTTGATGGTTCAGGCAAGCTTGTTTACCTTGCGCCATCCATGGTGAATTTGCAGCTTACAGAAGAACGCTGGCCTGATATTAAATTTAGAGCTGTTCGTGAGGTTTAACCCTTAAGTTAGCCCTCTCTATTCACTATGACTTAATTATTTGCTTAAGTCATAGTGAATGCCCACCTTCTTTAAAAAACCTCGCTCTATACCCACTCGTAAATGCAAAAATCCAACTACAATTAATCAGAACAAGAATGTATTTCTTCTATTATTGACATGGATGCAGCATGAGTTTACCTATTTCAGCTATTAAAAACCTTGAGTTAACAGGTGTTGACTATAGAACCTACATCACTATTGATGAAAATGGCCAGCAACTAGAAGCCGAACCATCTGATTCTCAAAAAGCAATTCTCGTTATTCTTGAAGATAGCATTGGAAAAATGCAGTGCGTATTGACTCAAGATCACTTTATCGACCTCACAATGCTATGTGAAACCTTAGGCAGAAACCTCAAGGGGATTGAACCAGATACATCTTTAAAAATTGCACATGCTTTAGGTCTGGAATGTATATCAAGTCTACCAGGTCTGACGAACTATCCTTGCATTGTGAGCCCTCAGGTTCTTGATGCTGAACAACTCTACTTCAGTTCAGGCCGAGATGGACACTATATACAGCTCAACAGTAAAGGCATTCAAAGCTTATTCGTGAATGCTGAAAGGCTTAACTTTGCGAAAGCAATTTCACAATTTAAGCCACCTGAAACAATGGCTGGCACAGAAGATGAAGAGTCTATTCGCAAGGCAGTACAAGATTTTACAACACTACGCATTAAGCAGCGTTTAGAAACAACCCTCGAAATACCGCCAATGCCACAAACAAGCCGCAAGATTGTATTACTACGTGCTGACCCTGATGCAGGTGTTGCAGAGCTTGCCTCTATTGTAGAAACAGATCCAAGCTTAGCTGCCCAAGTTGTGAGTTGGGCCGGCTCTTCTTACTATGCTGCACCCGGTAAAATTAACTCTGTACATGATGCAGTTATTCGAGTATTGGGCTTTGATTTGGTGATAAACCTTGCGCTGGGTTTATCACTTGGACGAGACCTACAAATGCCAAGTGACCATGCTAAAGGTATAACCCCCTACTGGAAACAAGCTGTATATTGCGCTGCAACTGCAGAACTCATATGCCGACAAATCCCAAAAGAGCACCGACCAGAACCTGGTCTTGCCTATTTAGCAGGCCTTCTACATAACTTTGGCTATTTAATTTTAGGTTATGTGTTTCCACCGCACTTGTCTTTAATTAATAGATATATTGAGGCGAACCCTCACGTACCTGTGCATATCTTGGAATATTTTCTTATTGGTGTAACAAGAGAACAGCTCGCTGCATGGCTTTTTAGTTCTTGGAATATGCCAGAGGAAGTGGTTTCTGCAGTTCGCTGGCAAAATAGCCCTTTATTTGAAGGCACAAACCATAACTACCCGAATGTGCTTTTTATTGCAAACCAATTACTCCATGGGAAGCAATTAGGTACAGGCCCTGCAGAAGCAATCCCACATGCATTGCTGAGTAGCTTGAACATTGAACGTGAAGATCTCGATAAAGCAACGCAAAAAATTTGGGATAATATGGATCACTTAGACTCAATTGCCAAAAGCCTTAATGATGGACTCTAACGAGTCCATTTTTTATGCCTAATATTGGCTTAAAGGCAAAGCTATACACATACGACAGCCTTCAGTAACAGACTCATCTAACCAAATCCGGCTTTTCTGGCGCTGAGCAATAGCATTGCATAGGTAGAGGCCTACGCCATGACTTGGCGGAGATTCATAGTCCCCATCAATAGCTTGTTGTGTTGCTTTGAGCAAATGCGGTTTCATTGTTTCAGGAACGCCTGGACCTTCATCAAACACAGAAATAATTGCTTCACAATTAACAACCTCAACTGAAACACTAACGGACTTCCCTTCAGGCGTGTGCTTGATGCTGTTCGAAAGTAAGTTACGCAAAATTGTCTTAGTTACACCATCATTTACCAGTACACTTACCCCACCCTTTTGCCCAGAGATAAGACGCACATTTTTAGCTTTTGCATTTTCATCAAAGACTTTCAGAGTTGATGCTATCAAATCATCAATATCATGCTCTTTCAACATAACTTGATCATCAGTAAATTGAAGTCTTGTCCATTGGAGAAGCTCATCTAAAAGCTCATAGACATCGCTTGCTGCCGCTACAATTCTATTGCCTATCTTCATCACATCAGCCTGCTGCTGCAGCTTCACAAGCTTGCGTGTCATTAACGTTGAAGAGCCAAGGACTACGGTAAAAGCGCCTTTTAAGTCGTGGGCAACAAGGGACAGTATTTCTTGTGCTAGCTTATTTGTTTTTTGGAGCTGTACATTTTGACGACGAATAGTAAGCTGCGATTCAGCTTGTTTAGCGAGGATTTTTAAGGCCTTCTTCTGCTCTTCAGAAAACTCACGTTTTTGGTCATCAATAACACATAGCGTCCCCATTGGAAGATTATCTTCGTCTTTAAGCACGGCACCAGCATAAAATCGAATTTGCGGGCCATGTTTCACAAGCGGATTATCTTTAAAGCGTTTATCTTCTTCAGGATTTTCAACAACAAAAACATCATCTTGCAAAATAGCATGACCACAGAATGCATAGTCTCTAGGAGTTTCAGTAGCAGCTAAGCCATGGCGAGCCTTAAACCATTGCCTATCTTTATCAATAAGGCTTACAAGAGAAATAGGAGCTCCGCAGAGCATGGATGCAAGCTGGACAATTTCATCAAATATTTCTTCTGATTCTGTATCAAGAATATTCAGTTCGTTTAAGCTCTTTAGGCGCTCAGATTCTTGAGGATGTAAATCTGGTGCTTGCATATTTATCTCCAATAGATTCCGAAAAAGACAGAGTTGAAGACGATCGCTACAACTCTTCATCTTACTTTTAGACCACCCTATTTTAAGGTTAAGCGCCACATTCGGCAATAGAGATAAGGTGAGCTCTAGCTCGCTCTTGAGTTATAAGTATCATCATCTAATGCAGACTCTTTGCGAGCAACAGCTAATGTCACAGCAGCGTCGCCAGCAACGTTAACAGCAGTTCGCATCATATCCAATAGACGGTCAACTCCTATAATAAGGCCAATAGCCTCCACAGGTAGATTAACTTGAAGTAAAACAACAGAAAGTGTAACTAAGCCCGCACTTGGGACCGCAGCAGTACCCACAGAAGCCAGAGTTGCTAAAAATACAACCTCTAAGAGCTGGAAGGTTGTTAAATCTACACCAAACGCACTTGCAATAAAGACAACTGCCACACCTTGCATGATAGATGTGCCATCCATATTGACAGTAGCACCAAGCGGAATTGTAAATGAAGCGACGTCTTTTCTAACACCAAAATTCTCAATAGCATTTTTTAAATTAAGACTAATCGTTGCGGCACTACTAGCAGTACCAAAAGCAAATAACATAACCTGCTTCATACGCTGTAAGAAAATGAGAGGTGAAACACCAGCAAATAAACGCACTATACCGAGATAAACAACAAATAATTGCAGCACTAGGCCTGCAGTAATAGTTAAAAAATAGGCAGCAATACTTGTGATAAAATCAGTACCTTTATCCGCAAAGGCTTGAAAGACAAGAGCAAAAACACCATAGGGCGCAAATGTCATTATTAATAAAATAAGCTTAATAACAACTTCATTAATATCTTGACACAATGATGCAACTCGACGACCAGGTTCACCTGCCATATTAATTGATATACCAACAACAATACTAATAAAAATAACCGGTATCATGTTGCCACCCGCAAGAGCCGCAACCATATTAGTCGGTACGAAATCTTTAAGTACAGTCATCAAAGGAACAGCTTCAGGAGGTGTGTATTCATCACCTGAATCTGAAGGAACACCTTGACCAGGATCAATAATTAACGCAAGTGTTAAAGCAAGTGTAATAGCAAGAAGCGTTGTACCCAAATACAGCGCAATAGTGTAAAAAGATCTCTTACCAAGACCCGAAGAGGCACTCACTTGATTCGGATCTCGATTGGATGTAAGCCCCGAAATAAGTGAAAACATCACAAGAGGCACAACTACAAACTTTAGAGCGCGAACAAAATACTCTCCAACGAGATCTAAAACACCGTTGAGAATATATGTATCAAACCATATTAGCCCCAGATCACGTCCATATTCGAAATATAAACATCCTAATACAATAGCAGCAACCATTGCATAAAGAATGTTGCGAGTAAGAGCTTGGTCTTCACTCGACTCTTTATGCTTGACGAAAACATCTGTCATCCCAGTCCCCTTTTCTTTGCAGCCTCAATCGTTGAGGGTGCATCCGCCAATAGATCTAATCATATGTACATATGCAGATTCTAGCTAAAAAAAGGAATATCGTATCACAAATGCTCAAGAAGGGATTAAAAGAGCATATGAAAGATTGATAAGCGACAGTAAAACCAGGGCAATACCCCTAGTCTACTTTGAAAAAAGGAGTGCCTTATGCTCTTTTGATTTAATCGTGGTCGTTTGCTGAGGTCTTGATGCTAACCATTCCACTAAATCATCAATAGGCATCGATTTAGCAAGGTAGTAGCCCTGGATTGTTGAACACTCTAATACCTTAAGCTTTTCTAGAGCAGATAAAGTCTCTACACCTTCCGCAATAATATCAACACCCAAACAATGAGCCATCTCGATAGTTGCTTTTACTATTGCTTCATCGTCAGCGCTATTATCAAGATTAAAAATAAAATCTTTATCAATCTTAATTTGTCTGACTTTAAAGCGTTTTAAGTTAACCAGAGATGATGAACCTGTACCAAAGTCATCAATTGAAAAACTCACACCTTTTTCTGTGAGGTACTGAATTGTTTCGATGGCTCTATCTGCATCAAGCATAACCGCTGTTTCCGTTAGCTCTAAGCAGAAGCTTGCAAGCGGCAATTCATACTCTTCAGCAATAGCTAAAAAGATTGACGCAAAATTATCTTCCAAAAGATTATGCGCTGAAATATTAATAGCTGCTTTTAAGTAGTAACCTTCAAGATTGAGCCTTACAAGATCCATAGCTACATGATCACAAACCCAAGGGGTTATATGCTTAATCATACCTGTCTGTTCTGCAAGCCCAATAAACTCATCTGGTGGCACCTGTCCAAGTAACGGGTGGTTCCAGCGAATAAGAGCTTCAATACCAGTGATTTGGCTACCAGCAACATCCATCTGTGGTTGGTACGTCATGTAAACATCACCACGATTCATAGCCCCTCTTAAGTCACCAAGAAGAATAAGGCGTCGCTGAACACTTGGATCTAGGGATGCATCAAATAAGATATGGGGATAATGTCCTCGTTTAGCTATATCCACAGCAATATTAGCCCTTTGAAGCACCTGCTGTGGACTATGACCATGCTCAGGATAAAGAGAAACACCTACATTTGATTGTAAGTCCAAGCATAAACCACCATATTCAAAAGGCACTGAAAATGTTTCAACAATTTTTTCGCAATATTTTTGTATAGCTTTCTCATCAATAGTATCAGCCACCATGTAAAACTCTTGACCTTCGCCGCGTACCACGCAACCAACACCGCTTTCATGCTGAGATACTAAAATAAAATGATCAAGGCCATGTCCAATAACAGCCAGTCGCTGGGCACATGACTTTAAAAGCCCATTAGAAGTATCAATACCGAGTGCATTTTGCACTGAACGCAAACCTCTTACTTTAATACTAAATAATGTAAATTGAGGATAGAGTCCTTCCGCTGTTTTGGTATTCAAAAAATTCACTAGGTACCCATCACTAGGACAGCCTGTTATTTCATCATGCAAATTTTGAAAGACTTGCTGTAACTTTTTCTTCTCATTTTCTGCAAGTTTAAGCTGATCTCTTTCTCGAGCTTCAATACTCATCTCAAAGTTGCGCAATAGGCTGGAAATACTAATCCCCCACTGTACAATGCTCATTAAAAAGAAAAGTCCGGCAATTAAGTAAGTGCTATGCAAACTTTGCGAAAGCTCTTGCGCAAACACTAAAACCAAAAATGTTATTGAAACCACTGAATATGCGGTATGCATCACTGGATGACCGGTCAACCGATAATTAATGCTTTGATAGCAATGCCACCCTAAAACCGCTAGAAACGCAACAGTACAAATAGCACCTTGATATTGCTCAAAGAAAAAAACAAGTAATAGAGGTAAAGCAAGGCTACTAAAAAGAGACACCAACAAAGTTCGAGAAACAGCTAAACCAACAGCTTTACCACATAAACCAAAATAAAAGAGGAAACAACCAATTAAAAGAAACTTTACATCATCAAACTCAACAGCTGAGACTGAAACCAGCATTAATAATGTAATAATAGAAATGGGAATAGTTTGAATAGCAAGAAACAACAAGGACTGCCGCCCTGCTTCCTCTTTAAAAAACCGTGAAGCCTGAGCAGAGTAAATACTAAAGGCACAGGTTGCACCTTGAAGCATAAAAATAAAAAGTGATAATGCAAAGCTCACTACAAACCATTGAGAAGAGCTCGAGTTACTGACTTCGACTGGCCTCAGAATGTCTAATCCTTGGAGCGCAAAAAAATCCATATAAGCGCCTAATTCCTTTTACCACAACCGTTCATTATTTAAGCATAGCGCAAAATAATAAACTTAATCCCTTTATAGCTTAAGAACCTTTTTAGAGTTGATGACTATATTTGTGCTCTTTCGAGATAATGCGTATCCATAAATTGATATGGGTTGATACCTCTCTCAAGCTCATCAAGTAATGTCAGTTCCGTTTGATATATTTCGTTTACAATGCGCTCAAAGTGTTTGGTACCTCTTAAAACAGTACAGGCTCTCATTAAAAAGCGATGTAAATTTGAAACACCAGCTTTACGAGCTAAACCTGATGTCATTTTAAGCCCTAAATAAAGAGACTGTTTTTTAAGATAGCCTTCAATATCACCTGCAATTGCAGAAAACTGCGCTAACTGCTGTCGACGAGCTGAAATAATATGAGCATGCTTAAGAGCTGAAATATAAAGTTCACTTCCGTTTGCTCTATTCATGCCTCCTCGCTCCAAAGTGACGCAAGCAATCATTTCATCAATACGTACTGTAAGAAGGTTTGCTTCCATGGCATTCGCAGCAGCATCCATCAAGTCCGCAGGTGCTAACTTCCAAGCTTTGCGAGCTGTTTTTTTAATCTCTTCTGATATTTCGGCAAGTTGATCGCCTGAATAAACTTCATGCAACATAAACTTTGCTGCAGCTGCAGAGTCTGGATTATCGAACAAATGTTCGTATTGAATCATCAAACGCTGCGTCTGCCAGTTTTGGATATAAAGAAACTCTTGTAAAAACTGCTGATCAGTTTTTCTTTGCTCAAAAGATGTCATAAAACCATCAATGGCGGCTTCAATTCGAGACTGCCCTTCCATATTTCTCTCCGGTTTACCAAACATAGTTTTGAACATGCATTAACTCCATAACCTACTGAACTCACGTGAATTCTTTATGCATGGAGAATATCATAGAGGCTATAAATACAGAATAATGGCTTACAATGTTAAAACATTAAAAACAGAGGCTGACGGTTTTTTTAATTATTACTTTTAATAAATTGAATAACTTAGAGCATATCTAAAAATTGAAACCGTAGTATTTAAAAAAGAATAGCAGTGGTAAATACTACGGTTAAAACTATGGATAGATATTAACTGAAAGAAATATGACTCATAGCCTTATTGATATCATTGTAATTCAATGGCTTAGAAACATACCCTTGTACATCTTGAGATAGCACAAGGTTTTTCTCGAACTCTGAAGTGTTCGCTGACATGATAACTACAGGAATATGAGAAAGTTGAGGTGAACGGCGCATATTTGCGACAACTTCGAGCCCTGACATTTCAGGCATATGCATATCAACAAACATCATATGTGGCTTTTCACGAGTGAGGCGGTCAAGACAGCCCTTCCCTGTTGCAATATGATTGATCTCAAAGTCTTCAGTCATAGCCGACTCGATAAGAGAGGCAATAAGCGATTCATCATCAACAACAAATACTTTTTTCTTCATGACTATATCTATCCTTGAACTGCGTTAAAGACTTTACATCTAAATTCTTTCTAGATGTATAAAATGGCTGTTCTGAGCCATACATACAAAACAGCATTTTCGAACACTGCTATATAAAACTTAGCCTCTACTCCAAGCTATTTCCACAACTAAATTTTAAACAGTTATTTTTAAAAGGAATTAATTTTTATTTTTTTAACTTTAGCCAAAAACATAACAAAATAAAGACAAACACCCTATAAATTCAGTCATTTATTTGACACTTTAAATTTAAAAAAAACCATTTCAGCCATTTTATTACAAATAATTTCAAGACAATATCTTTAATTAATTATTTTTGTATATACTCAATATAAGGAATTTTTAATTTTATTCTTTTTACTGATAATTTTAACAGCACTGCTATCGAGGAATTATTATGGGCAAGAAGTTAAAGTCCCAGCTTATTACGGCTTCAGCACTTTTAGCAATGAGCGTAGTATCGTCCCCTTTATTTGCAAAAAAACTGGACGAAAGACCAAGCACAATGTCCATGGTGGCAGATGCAGTTTTTGTAAGACCAGTTTTATTGGGATCAACTATTGTAGGTACTGGCCTCTATGCACTTACATTACCAATCACATTGATTGGTGGCAACGCTGAAGAAGCTGGTCACCAATTTGTCGTAGTCCCGTTTAAAGCAACATTTGTTCGCTGTTTGGGATGCACTAAAAAACATATGGATGATCGTGATGAATATTACGATCGCTAAGATCTACCCCCCCCAAAAAAAGGCTGGTAAAAACCAGCTTTTTTTATGGGTGTGGCAAGTCATTATTTTATAACTTTGGCGCCCTTACAGCTTTTTGAAAGACCTTATAAAAAGTGTCGTTAAAAGTATCATTTTTCATGCTAAAAAGCATAACAAAACCATTAATAGCATTTGAATTTGAAGTCGAACAAAGCAATGCTTCCCGCCCCTCTTCGATCAAAGGCAGAAATTCATGTGGTAAAAAAGTTTTTACTCCCGATACTTTTTCTTTAGTGACCCAAAGTGCAGACGGCTTAGTCACAAACTGTTTAAATAAACTCGAACTTTGAATAGAGGCACTCCAAGTTCTTACGGGATGTAAGGATGGCAAGCCTGTTACACTGCCTACCCATAATTTTTGATCTTTTCTATCAACAAAAACCGTAACACCACACTCAGCGTTCATACCGATGCGAAGTGCTTCAAGTAACGCTGAAGATGTAGGTAATGGCGAACCAAAAATACGTGGGTTTTGCGTCACTTGGTCGATAAAAACTTGAATATTACGCCCTGGTCGACGCTTATCCGTTTGAGTTTGAGCAATTATGGCCTCAGGCTGCTTTTGCTCAGTTGAAACATGCTGTTTTACTTCAAGTTCTTGTCTAGGCTTTGCAGCTGTACTTTCAGATTTACGATCAGAAATACTTGGTATTTGAGCATAAGCGGGTAATCCCAGTTTTTTATGTACCGGATATTTTAAGATATCTGCTGCTTTGATACTATGATGGCTAAAGCTACCATATGCTTTATCCCAAGCCTTAATATCTTCTAGACTTGGGGCGTTATCAAATTCAAGACAGTCGCTGTTTAGAAATATACTTTTTCCTAAGTACGAAAAGACTTCCTCTGTTCGTGCAATAGTCAAAAGTTCAGTTTGTATAATGCTTCGCGTTTCTTCAAAGCTTCTAAAGGAAAGACGTGCAACCCATCGAATTAAAAAACCCGTCAATCTGTCATGCCAAAACCCTTGTGAGCGCCTAAAAATAATGCCCAAAACAAAAACCAAAAAAATTGCCGTATTATTACGTTTACGCAGTTCCAGCTTTAGCAATGATTGAACTTTGAAAAAGTACCCTTTTTCCGTTGGGTTATTTTTTTTAAGGCATGCGATAAAGCTATTCAAACTCGTTTTTAGTTCTTCAGTTAAAGGTAACTGCTTGATAGTGTTTTCAAGCGAGAAAGCTGTGAAATGCCCTTGTAAATATAATTCTGCATCTTCCAATGGAGCCACACAGTAGTATTGGGCCTGATAAAGTCGCATAGCATCTAAGAAATTATGTTGCATCATTGTTAAATATGGCAGCGCTAGAAGAGCACTAAAAAACTTTAGATCATCTGGGTGAATCCCCAAATCTAGCAATACAACTTTCTGTGCAAGCATGGCTATAGAGTGAGCTTCTAGAACTCGAAACCGATACAAATGAAAATAATCATCAGACTGCTTTGTATTTAAAGTGACTGTTTTTTGTATAAGTGACTGCGTTTCTTCAAGCCCTAAAATTGAGAGGCCATGACCTATACCTCGAACAGGTATAGGTTCTTTAGCTCTTAGCTGCATTTTAGCATTTGAGTAGAGAATGACTTTGAGAGATAAAACAATATCTTGCTCTATGATTGGTCTAAGCTGATGAAGTGATGGCTCTCGCTGCACCAACTGCTTTTGAAGGAGCTGTAATATGCTTGGATCACATGGGAGTAAACTCAGGTCTCCAGTGTTTTGCGCATCATGAGAGACTTGAGTTACTTTCACCATATTTAAACTCTACAATCCAAAAACATTTTTAATAAAACTAATGCCTAATACAGCTACGATTGGCGATAAATCCAAACCACCAAGCGGCGGTATAACACGACGAATTGGCTCCATAATTGGTCTGTTTACTTGAGACACAAGATCCAAGAAAGGATTATACTGCCCCATTGAAATCCAGCTTCCAATAATCTCTATAAAGATAGCAAATAACCAAAAGTTAAGTACTGCAGCAGCAGTTGCTGCAAGCGCCGCAATGATAAGCGTCACAGGAACGGCTAAATAAGCTGATAGTGAACCTTCAAAGAAGCGAATAGTACATATCATTATAAGCTGAACAATGATCAACCAAACAAAGCTTGCTGTATCAAATTTACCAAAAGGCGGTATCACTTTACGCATTGCTGCGCATGGCACCCTTGTTGCTTTAGCAACAGCTTGAGAGATCGGATTATAAAAATCAGCACCTGCAAGCTGTAACATAAACCGAGCTACAACGAGGACACTGTAAATGCTAAAAATCGCATAAATTAAATTTGCTGTTGCGCCAACGACGTTCATTTAAACCTCACAATTTATAATATTTTAAGCTAGTTAAAGTCCTAGCCCATCTTGACTTATATATGAGTGTTAGTGTAGTAAAATTCAACCTTCTACACCTTTAGGCAAAATGCCTTAACTCATCTTTTAATACTGTCTTGCACCAAATACTGCTGTTCCAATACGAACCATAGTAGCACCTGCTTGAATAGCTAAGGGAAAATCACCTGACATTCCCATACTTAAAGTATCAAATTCATGACCAACTTCTTGGCCCAAAGCTATCTTTACTTTATCAAAGAGCATTTTAGCCTTTTTAAAACACGCTAGTGTTTCCTCTTCTGTATGTACATCAGGCATTGCCATCAATCCTCTTACTTTTATTGATGGCAATAGGTTTAATGATAAAGCTAATTCTGTAATGACTTTGACCTCAGAAGCAACGCCACTTTTAGCATCAGAGTCATCAATATTAATTTGAATACAAATATTGAGCGGCTTACCCTCTTCTCTATGTTGGCTCAATTTTTGAGCTGTCTTTAAAGAGGTTATTGTTTGCACCCAATCAAAGTGTTGCGCTACTAACTTTGCTTTATTCGACTGCAATGGGCCTATCATATGCCAAACACTTTGAGCCCTTATATCCTTGGAGAGCTGTTGTATTTTCTCAACGCCTTCTTGAACGTAGTTTTCACCAAAGGCCGTTTGTCCTTCGTGAAATACTTTTAAAATTGCATCTAAGGACTGTTTTTTACTGACCGCTATTAATTGGCATTCATCTGAGTTACGTCTATTTTGGGCCAAACTTTTTCTAATTTCTTCGTTTATCTCAGCTAACATCCTTCCCTCTTTCAGTTTAAGTGCTACTATTTTGTATATAGATTTATAAAACCAACGACGGACCCTGCAGTAAGCACAAAGGAACCCTTATGGATATAACTGAACTTCTCGCCTTCTCTGTTAAACAAAAAGCTTCAGATATGCATTTATCCGCTGGATTACCACCAATGATACGTGTCGATGGTGATGTACGTCGAATTAATTTACCGCCAATGGATCACAAGCAAGTTCACGAGCTTATCTACGATATTATGAATGATAAGCAACGAAAAGACTTTGAAGAATTTTTAGAAACCGACTTTTCATTTGAAGTCCCTGGCTTAGCTCGTTTCAGGGTAAACGCCTTCAACCAAAATAGAGGTGCTGGTGCGGTATTCCGTACAGTACCATCAAAAGTATTAACAATGAGTGAGCTTGGCATGGGTGATGTATTCCGTCGGATTGCATCAACCCCTCGTGGTATATGCCTCGTAACAGGCCCAACTGGTTCTGGTAAGTCCACAACCCTTGCAGCCATGCTTGATTATATTAATGACAACCGATACGAGCATATTCTTACAATCGAGGACCCTATCGAATTCGTACATGAAAGTAAAAAGTGCCTTGTGAACCAACGTGAGGTTCACAGAGATACCATGGGCTTTAGCGAAGCACTCCGCTCTGCTCTTCGTGAGGATCCAGATATTATCCTTGTTGGTGAGATGCGTGACCTTGAAACTATTCGTCTTGCATTGACCGCAGCTGAAACTGGTCACTTAGTTTTCGGCACACTACATACAACATCTGCAGCAAAAACAATCGACAGGGTTGTTGACGTATTCCCAGCAGCAGAAAAAGCGATGGTCCGCTCAATGTTGTCCGAATCATTACAAGCGGTTATTTCGCAAACACTGCTGAAGAAAAGCGGCGGTGGTCGTGTAGCAGCTCATGAAATTATGATTGCAACACCAGCAATTCGTAATCTTATTCGTGAAGATAAGGTTGCGCAAATGTACTCAGCAATTCAAACAGGTGGTGCTATGGGCATGCAGACCCTTGACCAGTGCTTAAGTGAGCTTGTTTCAAAAGGTCAAGTTTCCAAAGAAGTTGCTCGTACAAAAGCAAGAATGCCAGACCAGTTCCTCTAAAACTGGTCCCCCCTCACTACCGCGACAGAACACTTTCCTAAAAATTCGATGGAGTAAGCAGTACAATGGAATTTGCTGAGTTATTGAAAGTGATGGTTGAAAAAGGTGCTTCTGACCTTTTTATAACAGCAGGTGTTCCGCCAAGCATGAAAGTGAATGGCAAGCTTGCACCACTTTCAAAAGTATCAATGACACCAGAAAAAACAAGAGAAACTGTTATGGGGGTCATGAACGACCACCAGCGACAGGTCTTCATGGATACTAAAGAATGCAATTTCGCCATTAGTGCACGAGGTATTGGTCGCTTCAGGGTAAGTGCTTTCTATCAACGTAACCTGATAGGCATGGTGCTTCGCCGCATTGAAACGACTATCCCTACTCTAGATGACCTTAAATTACCCCCAATTATTAAAGAGATTAGTGGTGCAAAACGAGGTATTGTTTTACTTGTAGGCGCGACAGGTACAGGTAAATCAACATCCCTTGCAGCGATGGTAGGCCATCGTAATGAAAACTCTAAAGGCCATATTATTTCGATCGAAGATCCTATCGAATATCTTCACCAACACCGTGGCTGTATTGTCACTCAGCGAGAAGTTGGCATTGATACCGAAAACTTTGAAATTGCACTGAAAAATACACTACGACAAGCACCTGACGTTATTATGATCGGTGAGATTCGGTCACGGGAAGTAATGGAGTATGCACTCACCTTTGCTGAAACTGGTCACCTTGTATTAGCGACGCTGCATGCGAACAACGCCAACCAAGCGCTTGATCGTATTGTCCACTTCTTCCCTGCTGAAAAGCATGATCAAATCTGGATGGACCTCTCTTTAAATTTACGAGGTATAGTCGCTCAACAGCTTGTACCAGCCATTGATGGTAAGTCTCGCGTCCCTGTTGTCGAAGTTATGTTGAATACACCTCTTATTTCTGATCATATTCGTCGAAAGGAAGTGCATTTGCTCAAGCCTCTGATTGCAAAATCAAAAGAGCTTGGTATGCAAACGTTTGACCAAGCATTGTATGAACTCTATGCCGCTGAAAATATTTCTTATGAAGAGGCGCTTGTACATGCTGACTCACCAAACGACTTACGACTCATGATTAAGCTTGGAACTCGTACTGACCCTACTATCTACGAACAAACAGATGACCCAGACGATGAAGTACCAAGTCTTCGAATTGAATAACCCCCCGTGTTCACACCTTTTTAGTTATGAAAAGCTCGGCCGTCAAAGTCCGAGCTTTTTGCATTTTAAAGCCCTGAGTGTTGGCGCTTTTCCCCTGCCATGATAGACTGCTTTGAAGAAATTTTGCCGTATAGCAAACACGCCCTATCCTTAAGAAGGTATATATCAATGAAAGATTCAAAAGATACACACTTTGGCTTTAAGCAAGTGCCTTGGGAAGAAAAGAAGAATCTTGTAGCCCGAGTATTCGACTCTGTTGCTGATCGCTATGACATTATGAATGACCTAATGTCCTTTGGTATTCACCGCATGTGGAAGCGTTTCTTTGCTGAATTTGCACACATTCAACCACAAATGCAAATCCTCGACCTTGCTGCAGGCACAGCTGATATCAGTTACCTTATTTCTAAGCGACTTGGTCCAGAAGGTTTTGTCGTTGCTTCCGATATTAACGGCAACATGCTTTCAAATGGTCGTGATAAAATGATTAATCGTGGCGTTGTCGATAAAATTAAATACTGCATTGCAAATGCTGAAGTTCTACCTTTCCCAGATAATAGTTTTGACCGTGTCACAATTGCATTTGGTCTTCGTAATGTGACAGATAAAGATAAAGCCCTTAAAGAAATGCACCGTGTACTTAAACCACAAGGCCAGGCACTTATTCTCGAGTTTTCTAATGTAAAAAGCGAAATGATGCAAAAAGCGTATGATTTATACAGCTTCCATATTTTACCTAAAATTGGCCAAATTGTTGCGCAAGACGGTGAAAGCTATCAGTACCTTGCAGAATCAATTCGTAAGCATCCAGACCAAGAAACATTAAAAGATATGTTACTTGATGCAGGCTTCTATCATGCTGATTATACGAATATGCTCAATGGTGTTGTTGCAATTCACCGTGGATTTAAAAAAGCCTAAGGTTAATAAAACATGATTAAAGGTGCTTTTAAACTTGCCCGAATTACAAGCAGCTTGCTTATGCTTAAAGCAAGCTTGCAAAATCCCTTTGTGCTTCGTCAGCTTGAAATATTGCTTAACAAGCTGATTAACGATCAGCCTCAACTGCAACCGCATCTTGATGGATTACAAGAGCGCTTTTTAAATATTCAAGTGCATGGGCTTAATCTTGATTGGCATGTATCTGCATCAGGGCAGCAGTTGTTTATCAACCCGGGCCTACACCCTGAAGGTGTGTGCACTATTCATGTACATACATCTCAAATGCCAGGGGCATTTATAAAAGGCAATCAAAACCGTTATATTAACGTTGAAGGTGATTTTGTCACAGCCCTGCATTTGCAAGGGCTATTCCAAAACTTAAATTTCAAAATTTATCCGCTGTTAATTAAAACAATTGGACAAATTCCAGCAACTGCTGTTGTACAAACTGCTACAGCAATATCTGAGCATCTTTCTTTAATGAAAGAAAAAGTCACCGACTATGCAGTAACCGCAATGAATAATCGCTAGGCGCTTTCACTAATCTAAGCTCAAAAAAATAAGTCAAAAAAAAACCAGCTTTTAAAGCTGGTTTTTTATATGATTAGAACTCACCTGTACTCACAGTTCTGAGTGAGTCCATGTCAGAAAACGTATTCAATGTATCAATATCTATATCAACTGTTTGAACACGCTCATTTGCAGTGTTTGTTTTTGGCTTAGAAACATCTACTTTGTAGCGCACTTCCTCACCCTGAATACTCACACTATTCAAGATATGGTTCTTACCGCCTGTTGGAATACGACTCCACAGCGCATTAAAATCATCCTTATTAATACCGTTTCCTTTAATATTAACGGTACCATCATCTAAGCGAATAAGATCAATATTAAACTGCGCACCTCGTTTCAAATCGAAACTTGATAGCGCTAAAGTAAGCGCGGATTTTGCTGTTTCATCACTAAATGTAATGCCTACATCTTCATGAGAAATGGTATAACCAAAGCTTTTATCTTCATTTGCATTCAGAGCTGATTGGATTTTACCAGCCTTTACTTTAGCGTAAGCAGTATCAGTTTTATTCGCAGCAGTTGCAACGTTAGCAAGAAGCGCTTTCTGTGCTCTAGCACCGTCTTTTGCTCTCAAGAATACTGAGGCTGTATTTTCAGAGATGCCTAATGTACCTTCCCGTTGGCGCTTAGCCTGATTGACTTCTGGACCAGTTGCAGGACCAATTAAAATACCTTGAGGCCCTAATTTAAAGCATGCTGGCTCGCCATCAACACGTGCAAACTTATCCTTTTCTTCAGGTGCACCGGTAAATTTAAAGGCAGGCTTAGTCCCAATATCATAACCTGTACCAACAACAAGGAAATCACATGTTTCGCGATCACCCTCTTCATCTTCACCAATAAACTGACCATTACGTGCTGTATTTAATGTATCAAGACGACCATAAAACTCAAGGCCATTGTCTTTATCTCGTCGCCCAGCAACTGTTTGTATATCAGCATAACGAGAACGAATAGTATCTTTTACATTTTTACACTCACCCCCGCCAAATTTACGGCTAAACCACGCACCACTTTGAATCCTGTAGTTACCAGCAGAGTCATGAAGAGCTTGTTTACCACGTAGACGGTAAACAGATTCTAGAACTGTAAAGATTGAGTCACCATCACCTACATAACCAGGCTTACGACCTTGATAAAGTTTAGATGGCTGTTGGCTGTATTTAGTAATATCAAACCATTGCTGTGGTGTTAACACCTTAACAGTGCTCAACTCATTTGTTGCAGCAGTTCTTACTTTTCGACTTGGCGAATCTAATCGCTTAATAATGTCAGCAGTTCGATTTACTTCTTGCTGTAAATCATTTGAAGATACAGGTCTTGGTAAATCAAAATTTGTATTTAAACGTGGCACTTGAGGGGTTCCAAGACCTGCTGCTTGGGTTAGCGTCAGTGCGTTAAATGCAACTTTTTCACCTGATGCATTTTTAGCTGTAATTTCATACAACTTTTTAGACTGATTGTAATTAACGCTATCAACCTTAAAGCCCAATAAGAAATCAGTGCCATTTGTATTTTTAATGGTTGTTGCATTTAATAGTACAGTTCGCGCAAGCTCAGACGCATCAGGCCAGCTATCACCGGATAAGTGACGTACAGCTATCTGGTTTTGACCTGGTGACAATGCATCAGCATTGACATCAGTCGCAATTTGAAGCGGGCCAGGATTGAAATCGAAGCCACCACCACGAGGCACATCAGACTGTGGCATACGTGAAGTAGAGTTAATGGCAAAACCAACCTGCGGCTCTGCTTCCTGCCCCCACCACTGAGCATGACGACCACCAAAGCTACTGCCACCAACCACTTCATTGCCATCAATAACAATAGTTGAACGATTACCATTTGTTGCCGCAGCTGCAATACCAACCGGGCCAGACCCAATCACACAAGAGGAGACAGTAACTTTATTATTGAGCAGTGTTTGTTTAAGTTCATTAGAGCCTTTTAACAGCGCCATACTTAAAACATTACTTGTTTCTTTTGGCTTAATTCTCATTAAGAGAAGCATCGTTAAATCAACATTGGTCAGATTTTTAACATCAGGGCTCGATTTTTTTACTTCATTGAAAACAACACCAAGTTCACGTCTCTCCGAAGGCTCTAACTGACTAACAAAAAGGTAAATTGGATGCGTTTTATCAGTAATTGGATAAACAAGCCTGCTTGTAAATGGAGATGCATTAGGGTCAGCTTTAATTGAACTACTTCTTGATGAGCTTAAGCGACCTGTCGATTCACGTTCTGGTTGAATTGCTTCCGGCACAGCTAAAAGAGCAGGAGCACCTGCAGAATTAATCAGACCACGAGCAACCATGCCTTTTGGTAATGCTGCTGTACGATTTTGTGTACTAATCCTGTTTAAAATACCATTTGTCCCGGCATCTGCACGTATTGGTATTGGGCCAACAGAAGGTACGCTATCAAGAGAGTTTCTTGAGCTACGTGAACCGCGGAGCTTTCCATCAGGCCCGCATAGAAAATTTTTAAAAGAAGATGCTGAATTTGAAGCACCGCTCGTTGAATTAGCCATGTTTGAGTGTCTCCGTGGACAAATGACTCAAAAGAGTCTTCGATTTTTTCAAAAAAAAATGGATATAAACGCCTTTTCTTTTTGAATTTTTCGATAATGTCACACGGACACCAAACTTAGTCAATTGATTGTAACGGTGGTTTTACAACTAATATTTGCCTATTTTTCAGTGTTTACAGTAATTTAACGCTCAAAATATAAGCTACCAATAAAAGGCTTAAAACCTTTTATTTATCAACAAGTGTTATTGGTCCTCATCGACCCATTCTTCTGTGACATCTTCTGTTTTCAACTGAATATGCTGCACTTCGCTTTTTAATGCCTTATTACGAGGTGAATGGCCTAAGTATGCAATGTGGTACATCGCCTCACCTTCTTGGGCTAAGGGTATATTTTGTTTACCAATAATGATGCCATCGACTTGGCTTTTAACCTGCCCTACAACTTTACCATAGGGGTCAGAGATAATAGCCAAAACCTCATCTTTCTCAACAAAATGACCTAACTGTTTTTTATGATTAACAAAACCACTTGCGCTAGCACGAACCCAACCACTTTGCTGTGCAATATATAAGGGTTTATCCTTTGGATTTGCTGCTCTTTTTGTCTCTTTTAGCATTCCAAGGTGTCGCATTACACTAATAACACCACGAACCCCTATACGAATACTCACTTCATCAAAACGCAGAGCCTCACCCGCTTCGTAAAGTAAAGTTTTAACCCCTAACTCAGATGCATTTTGTCGAAGTGAGCCGTCACGTAAATCCGCTTGTAGCAAAACAGGTGCACCAAATGCTTTTGATAATGCTAAAGTTTCAGGATCATTTAAATCTGCTCGGATCTGCGGCAAGTTACTTCGATGGATTGCACCAGTATGAAGATCTATACCGTAATCACACTTAGCAACAATTTGATTTAAAAAAACATGTGCAAGCCTTGCAGCAATAGAACCAGAGGGGCTACCAGGAAAGCTTCGATTTAAATCGCGGCGATCAGGAAGATAACGTGTTTGATGTAAAACGCCATAGACATTGACCATAGGCACAGCTATTAAAGTACCGCTCATACGATCAAGTAATTTAGAATTGATTAAACGACTGACTATTTCAATGCCGTTTAATTCATCACCGTGAATAGCTGCACTCACGAAAAAAATAGGACCTGGTTTTTTTCCTCTTTTAACGTACACTGGCACAGCAACTGTTGAACCTGTATATAAACTACTGACAGGCAAATTAATACGAATTGTCTCACCAGGTGCAACTTGGTGAGTCCCTATTTCAAGAGGGTCCTTATCATCCATGCATTTCATCCAGAGGGTTGTGGTGTAATTGAAATAAATGCAACACAATATGCAAGCGCTTGCATTTCTTCATCAGCTAAAGAGATATAACACTTTACTTGCTGCTTATCAGATACAAGCAACTGCTTTGTTTGCCCAGTAAACTGAACAAAGGGTTTACCATTTTTATCATTAAGAATAGAAATTTCTCGCCATCTCAACCCTTTGCGAAAACCTAAACCTAAGGCTTTTACTACAGCTTCTTTACCAGCCCAGCGCTTTGCAAGAAAATGAATAGACTTCTTTTTAGTGATCCATATAGACATCTCTTGTGGCGAAAGTATCCGTACTCCAATTTTTTCACCCCACTTTTCATAGAGATATTCTAAGCGTCCAACTCGACATATATCACAGCCTACACCAAGGAGTTTTAATTCTTCATTAATAGACTCAACTTGAGCAGTTTCCAAATAGAGCTGGAAATCATTAAAGAGAGCATCACTCATTATCAATACCTACGACTCTATATCCGTGCTTTGAATAATAGCTATCAGGAATATGATCTTTGACAGCCTCCTCCAATGCATCAAGTGTTCGTGTTTTATGGAAGTTTTTACGATAAACCAAACTTACGACCCGAGCCGGTTTAGGACTAATCAGCTCAACACCTGTTTCTTCATTTTCTAAGCAGAGCTGCGGCAGAAGCGCACTCGCTACATCTGCTTTCACCAATTGCTTCATCATGGCAACACTAGAGCACTCTATATATGCTTTTTTTGGGTTCCGATCTGTATATTTGCAAATGCTCAGTGTTTGTCCACGCAAGCAATGCTCTTCACCTAACATGAGCAAGGGATACTGCTCTAACTCAGCTAATTCAAGCTGGGTATTTTGAGGTGTATTACTTGGGTTCATTAATAAAGTAAATGGTTCATAAAACAACGGCTGCTCATGAAGGTGTCTACTCTGAATAGGACCAGCTAAGATAGCCGCATCTAAAAACCCCGACTCTAGACGGTCAAGAATTTCATGGGTTGGTAACTCATAGAATGAAATAACTAAAGATGGATACTGCTGCTTAAAATATTGCAGCATTGGTAACATCAAATAATAAGCAACTGTAGGAATACAGCCAAGAGATAAACGGCCTTCCAAATTAGGTGATTCGGACTCAAATAAAGCCTCAAGTTTAGACACTTCACCAAATACTGCTTTTGCCTGTTGCGCAAATAGAGCCCCAAAAGGCGTTGGTTTAATGGGTGATTGAGATCTATCAATCAAAGCAGCGCCAACAAATGTTTCTAGCTTTTTAAGCTGCAAACTAAGCGTTGGTTGCGAAACAAAGCACTGATCAGCAGCACTTGCAAAAGTACCACATTCACAAAGAGCTAAGAAATATTTAAGCTGGGTGAGAGTCATGTAAGCCTCAAAAACAGAAAGCAAGCAAGGCTTAAGCACTCGTGCTCACTTTTAGGGTTGCAACTAAACTGGCTTCACATCGAAGCAAAGAAGCATATAAAGTAATAGCTTCAGTAAAAAAGCTCGTAATGATAAAAAGTATCATGACCGACTTTAAAAACCTTGTATATCTTTATTTTAACCTAAAATAAGCACTTCACGAAAAAAGGTTTCCCATCTCTTTACCATACTTAAACAATATCTTCTGTATTTACAGCCTTCAATGACTCCATATCAGAAAAGGTATTTGGAAACTGAACATCGATACGAATAGTTTGAATCTTTTCGTTTGTGCTTTTGCTCACTTTTGGCCGAGCTATATCAATAGTGAAAAGAGCTTCTTCTCCAACGAGGCTTACGCTACTTAAAATATGGTTTCGCCCTCCTTCAGGAATTTGATGCCATAGCTTGCCAAAGCTCTCTTCATTCAATGATGCTGAATTTAGATAGACACGATCATCATCCAAGCGCTGCAAGGAAAATGCAAACTGGCTTCCCTTGGTGATATCAAAATCCGGCAATGCGAATGCTAATGCAGACTTTGCTGTTTCCTCATTAAAGGTAATTCCATTATCGAGATGATCAAAAATAGTCTCAAAAGAACCAGAGACAAACTTAGGGGGCTGTGCTTTTATCACCTTACTCGAAAAGTCTTGATTAATTTGTGCTGCAGGTTCAGCTAACTTTGTTATTAAATTACGCTGCGCTGTTGCACCATCTTTTGCTCGCAAAAATACCGAGGCAGTATTTTCTGAAATACCTAATGTCCCTTCAGCTTTTGACTTTGCTTTATTTACATCAGGCCCCGTTGCAGGGCCGATGAGTATACCTTGTGGACCTAGTGTAAAACAGAGAGGTTCACCATTGTCTCGTGCAAATTTATCCGTCTCAGGTTTTGAGCCTGCAAATTCGAAAACAGGTTTTGTACCGATCTCATACCCAGTACCAACAACCAAGAAATCGCAGCGGCTTCCAAAACCTGTGCGATCACGGCAAATAAGCTGATTCTGTTTTTCATCAAAATTAACACTCGCAAGGCGATCATTTATAAATACACCATTATCCTTGCCAAAACGCCCCGCAACTGTTTGAATATCAGCATAACGAGAGCGTATTTGATTTTTAACATCTGAACAGCTTTTATATTTACGAGTAAACCAGCAGCCTCGCTGTATTGTATAGTTACCAGCTGAGTCGTGTAGTGCTTGCTTTCCACGTAATCGGTAGATCGACTCAAGCACAGTATAAATGGAGTCTCCATCCCCTACGAATCCTGGCTTGCGCCCTTGATACAGTTGTGATGGCTGCTGACTGTATTTTGTAATATCAAACCATTGCTGTGGTGTTAAAAATCGAATTGAACTCAGAGCATGAGTGGCTTCTGAACGTTCTTGTGGTTTTGATGAGTTCAGTTTTTTTATAATGGCACTCGTACGATCAAGTTCTAGAGCAACGTCTGCTCGACTAATCGCATTAGGCAAAGCTGTGTTGATGCTTAATTCTGGTACACTTGGCCGACCAATACCTGCAGCCTGTGTGAGAGTAAGGGCATTAAAATGAACCCTTTCGCCCTCGGCATTTATTGCACTTAACTCATACACTTTTTTAATTGGATTAAAGTTTACTTTATCAACTTTAAAGCCCAATAAAAAATTCGTACCATTTTCATTTTTAATGGTGATAGCATTCATTAAAATAGTTCTTGCAAGCTCTGATGCATCTGGCCAACTATCACCAGAAAGATGTCTGACAGCAATAGAGTTCACACCCGGCACAGTAGCATTACTAATAACATCTTTCGCAATCTGTAAAGGCCCAGGGTTAAAATCAAATCCGCCACCTGTGGGCGTGCTCTTATTCGGCATACGAGATGTTGAGTTAATAGCAAAACCAACTTGCGGTACGGCATGCTGCCCCCACCACTTTTCATGTCGACCACCAAAACTACTACCACCAACAACTTCATTTGCATCTACAACGATTGTTGAATTTGAGCCATTAGCTGCAGCTGCAGCAATACCAACCGGCCCACTGCCGATAACACAGGATGAAACCGTTATATTGCCCTTTTGAAGAGCCTGTTTTAATACTTGAGAGTCTTTTAACAATGACATACTTAAAACATTACTCGTAGCTTGTGGGTTCATTCTCATTAACAAGAGCATTGTTATGTCTAAATTAGAAAGGGCTTTAACATCTGGGCTTTCTGTTGCGACTATCTCATCAAATCGTTGACTAAGCTCTCGTCTTTGAGGTGAGCTTAGCTGGCTCACAAAGATAGAAATTGGATGTGTTTTATCGGTAATGGGATAAATTAAACGATTTGTATAGCGAGATGCATCTGGGTTACTTTTAATCGAGCTTATAGAGCTTGATCTGCTAGTTATGCGGCTCTGAGGAATTTTTAAACCAGAATTGATACCTTGGGCTAAAAAAGTTGAGGTTGCATCACTGCTACTGGAATTGATATCTTCCATTTGAATGTCATTGAAAATTGACGTTTGCGTGCTGTTTGTCGCAATCAGAGCGCCGAGCCTTACTGATGGCGGCAATCCTGAACTCGACCTAAGTGATATATCTTCACTATCAAGTGCTCGTTTATTAGTGCCAGGTATAATTCGATATTCATTCGTGGTATTTAAGTTTAATGAGCTAAAATTGGTTGGTGTAGACATAGTAAGGTTCCATAGATTGTAGCCTTACTCTCTCTTATTTAACCACAAGCGACGAGGCATACAATTAATTGTTCTAAATCCCAGAACAATGTCGCATTGCCATCCTTGTTAGTCAATTTGTTGTTACCTTAATGTAGGAAAACAAAAGAAGAAGCTCGCTCTTTAAAAAGTAACGAACTTCCTCCTCTTACAGCAGTTAAGCCATCAGGTCTTTCATAGCACCTTGTGCCACTGGAGTACCTTTTGCTGGTGCTTGCATAATGCCAAAGAACTCGCTTTGATCAATTGTTTCTTTGTCCATTAATACAGCTGCCACAGCATCTAGCTTATCTTTATGGGTTGTAAGGATCTTACGTGCATTTGTTTCAGCTTCAACAACCAGGTTCTTCACCTCATCGTCAATGAGCTGAGCTGTTTGCGCTGAAACTGGTGCTTGATTACCATGAGAGTCTTTAAATGTCACAGGTCCTAGGGATTTTGCAAACCCCCACTCTGTTACCATTTGACGGGCTATTGCAGATGCTCTTTCAAGATCGTTAGATGCACCTGTTGTTACACCTTCATGACCACAGAGAATCTCTTCTGCAATGCGACCGCCAAGCAAACTGCAAAGCTTGGATTTCAAACCTGCATAAGAAACACTTGTATCATCTTCAGGTGTAAGGTAATGCGTAGCACCTAGGCTTCTACCGTGAGGAATAATTGTGATTTTATACACTTCATTTGTTTCTTTTGACATATAAGAAGCTATTGCATGCCCTGCTTCATGGTATGCAGTATTAAGCTTGTTTTTCTCAGACATATGGAATGAAGGCATTTCCATACCCATAATCATTTTGTCAAAAGCAAGCTCAATATCAGACTGTTCAATAGCTTTCTTACCAGCACGGCCAGCAATTAATGCTGCTTCATTGAGTAGATTTTCAAGCTCTGCACCAGAGAAGCCAGAAGTACGACGAGCTGTTGCGTTGAAGTCAACCTTATCATCTACCTTACGCTTTGCTGCATGGAGTTTAAGAATTGCTTCTCGACCATTTACTGTTGGAAGTGGAACTGCAATATCGCGATCAAAGCGACCAGGTCTCATCAATGCACCATCAAGCATATCTGGACGGTTTGTTGCAGCCATTACAATTGTGCCAGAACGACCAGTAAAACCATCAAGTTCTGTTAAGAGCTGGTTTAATGTTTGCTCTCGCTCTGCATTACTATTACTGCCGCTTGAACGTTTACCACCAACAGCATCAATCTCATCAATAAAGAGAATGCACTTGTCATGTGATGCTGCTTGCTGGAATAAATCACGTACGCGTTTCGCACCTACACCGACATACTCTTCTACAAAGTTTGAGCCTGAAACAGACATAAATGGAACACCGGCTTCACCTGCAACAGCTTTTGCAAGAAGTGTTTTACCTGTACCTGGAGGGCCTGACAATAATACACCTTTAGGAATACGAGCGCCTAAAGCTGAAAAAGATTTTGGATCTTTTAAGAAGTTTACAATTTCTTGTAGCTCAACCTTTACTTCATCAATACCCATTACATCTTTAAAAGTAATTGGGAAATTTTTCTGTGCTTGCTCTACTTTTAGGCCAGATTTTAGCGCGACTTGTAAGTTATCAAGTTTAAGAGAGTGGCCAACACTTTGCAGTGCAGATTGTGTATCTTTAAGAATATTCATAGCTTTGGTTAAATCACCAGTATTAATTCTTAAAAGATCATCACTCGGTAGACCTTTGGCATTCAAGTCTGCAACCTTTTGTTTAAATTCAAGATCTTTATTTTTAATATCTTGAATAGCTTCACCTAGGTTTGTACAGAAGTTTAATAGCTGACGTTTTTGCTTCGATTCTAGCTTCGGATCAACATGAATCTTTGACATTAATTCACTTAAATCCATTCGATCAACACTTAAAATAACATCACATTGTGTTGAGTTAAATGTTTTAAAATCATCCCACATTTTATCAGCACGTTCCTGATTTTTCATGTGTTCTAGAGAGCCATCATCATTTAACTCCACACCAACGCTACTTAAAAATGTATTTTTATCATCAATTAAATTTAAATAATTATCTGCCGCAGCCGCTGTTGCTACAATCTGCTGAATCATCTGTTCAAGATCAATAACCTGGCCTTCATCAGCAGCCATATCGACCTCATCATCTGATTCCACTTCTTCAGCATCACTTGTTGAGCCTGAAGACTGACTGCCACCACTACCCTCTGGCGCTTCCGTCATTTCATCATCACTCTCAACACCTGAACCATTATCAACATAATCAGAATCAGACTCTGTATCAGATAGGCCATCAGCATTTTTAGAGTCAATATCCATTTTATCGACAAAGCGTGAGGATACTTTCTTTTGTCCTGCAATTTTATCAAGACTTTTTCCAGCTTCTGGATCATTCATTGCAGCACCACTCGTTTGATTTAAACGGGACTGCAAGCGAGTATTATAAGGACTAGCAATTTGATCTAGCTTATCGGATTTATTTTGAGGGGCCAATGTTTGGAGAGCTGCTTGGCTCTGCTTGGTAATTCTTGTCATATAAACACCTTGTTATATTATCCAGTCCTAGGAAACAGAAATTTATTTAATAATCTAAAAAAACTTTCCAATTATTTTAAAATTACTGCAAACAACGTTACATTTTTTTAACATAGTTTTTCTGAGAATGTACAGAAATCACTTGACGAATTTACGGATAGAACATTTCAGTCTTATTTCAAAATTCGTAATACATTTTTTAATCAATGTTACATTGGTCTTATTTGCCCAAACATCATGCAAAATATATAAAAATTGCTTTTTTTGAAGCAAAAAAAAAGCGCCTCTTATGAAGAAGCGCTTTAAGCGAGTGCATTTCAATATCAAACTAAAAAATAAAATCAGAATACATCAACACCAACACTCACTAATCGTTTTGCTTTATAGAAAGAGTTTTCAAGTACAGCCAAGCCTCTCAATGAAAGTTCTTGCTCTAAAACTTCATACTCAAGCTCATTAACACAATCAGATAAATCCTTTGCATGGCCTCGAGCCACAAACAAAGCAACCTGCCCCTGAGTATCATGATCCAAATTTGCATGCAATATATTGGCGTAAAAGTCGTCCATCATGGGATGAGAAGTATTGCGATTAAAGATCAAACCCTGTTTTTCAAAGTGAGCAACGAGCTTTTCTTTTAAAGGGTTAAGATCAACAACTGAATCTAATGGCACAGGATGACCGTTATCAAGCCCTCGCGCAGCATCTCCAGTCACTAAAAACCAAGGGAGCTCTAAAGCAAGAACAGAAACTGGTAAAGGCTGAATCTGCTGAATTGCTTCACGATCATCAATGTCTACCTTATGGCATGCAGACTCATGAAATAATCCTGCATGGGTTCTATGCAACATAGTCACATGAGCCCCCCAACCAGACTTTTCACCGATATCCTGTATAAGTGATCGGATGTATGTGCCTTTACTTGCTTGAACCCATAAAGTCATTTCAGCATTTTGAAAATCAATATTTTCAATATTAATTTGGCTAATACAAATATCTCGGGTAGGAATTGGGACTTCAATGCCTTTACGAGCATATTCATACAAAGGTTTACCTTGATACTTTAGCGCTGAAAAAGGGCTAGGTGTTTGCTTTTGAACGCCGATAAAGCTTTGAATGAGAGAGATAAGGTCTTCCTCAGAAAAGGCGCCAGGTTTGTCATGGGTCGCAATAACCTCACCATCACTATCGCCCGTATTCGTTTCAATACCTAGCTTAGCAGTCACTCTATAGCATTTAACTGAGTCTAAACCAAATTGCGAAAACTTAGTTGCCTCACCAAAGCATAATGGCAATACACCTGTTGCTAAAGGATCTAAGGCACCTGTGTGGCCAGCTTTTTTTAGACCATAAGCTCTTTTAATACGCTGCAACACCCTATTAGATGTGGCACCTTGAGGCTTATGACATAAAAAAACTGAGTGCGTAATATTTGAAGGTACTTGTTTGTCTGACATGGGCGTTATTTATGCATCCGTATCAGATTGAGATTCACTTTCGTCAATCGCAGTTTTTTTATCTGTTTTAATTGTTGATAAAAGCTTATCCATTTTTTGGCCAGTGATAAAACTTTCATCGAATTTAAAACGAAGCTTAGGCACAATACGGGTTGTAAGCTGCTTAGACAACTTTGAACGTAAGAAACCAGCAGTGCCTTGAAGTGCTTTTAGCTCATCAGCGCAATCATCTGCAGACTCTGCGTGCATCCAAGTTACATATACATCTGCAAAAGACATATCTCGACTTACATCAACACCTGAAATTGTGACAAAGCCAACTCTTGGGTCTTTAAGTTCAAACTGTAATAGAGATGCAAGCGTTTTTTGAATCTCATCTGCCATTCGTTGAGTACGTACAGTCAATGGAAACCTCTTTACTACTAAACTTTTTAAAAAAAATATAAAAAATAACCCGCGGTTTGAGCCGCAGGTTATTTTTCAAGAACGTAAATGCTTAAATACAAGCTAACTCTTAGATCGAGCGGCTAATAATTTTCACATCAAATACTTCGATCTTATCGCCTGGCTTAACGTCGTTGTAGGACTTAACCGCTACACCACATTCCATACCTTGACGAACTTCTGCTGCATCATCTTTGAAGCGGCGTAAGCTTTCCAACTCACCTTTAAAGATAACAACGTCATCGCGAAGAACGCGAATTGGCTTATTGCGGTGAATCGTACCTTCAACAACCATACAACCTGCAGCTGTACCAAACTTAGAAGATCTGAATACGTCACGAACTTCAGCAACACCAAGAATTTCTTCACGTCTTTCTGGCTCAAGAAGACCACTCATTGCCTTCTTCACATCGTCAATAATATCGTAGATAACTGAATAGTAACGAATATCGATACCTTCAGCTTCACAGATTTGACGGGCAGCACCATCGGCACGTGTGTTAAAACCAATGATTGTTGCATTTGATGTTAGAGCAAGGTTTGCATCAGTTTCTGTGATACCACCAACACCAGAAGAAACAACACTTACAGCAACTTCAGACGTTGAAAGCTCAGTTAAAGAACCAATGATGGCTTCCATTGAACCTCTAACGTCTGCTTTAATAATCAAGTAGACTGTTGCAGTTTCTTCGGCCTTAAGATTCTCGAAGATGTTCTCAAGCTTAGCTGCACGAGCGCGAGCAAAACGTGTTTCTCTTGAGCGAGTTTTACGGAACTCTGCAACTTCGCGCGCTTTCTTCTCATCTGGAACGATCATAAATGATTCGCCAGCATCAGGCACACTGCTTAGACCTAGAACTTCAACTGGCATAGATGGACCAGCAGATTCAATAGAACGACCTAGCTCGTCATGCATTGCACGAACGCGACCAATGTGCTCACCTGCAAGAACTGTGTCGCCAACTTTTAATAGACCTTCTTGAACAAGGAAAGATGTTACTACACCGCGACCTTTATCAAGACGACTTTCAAGAACAACACCTTTACTTGGACCTTCTGCAGGCGCTTTAAGCTCAAGCATTTCAGACTGAAGAAGAATTGAGTCTAGAAGCTCATCAACACCTTGGCCGGTATGAGCAGATAGAGGGATAAACTGAGTATCGCCACCCCAATCTTCAGAAATAACATCATGAACACTTAGTTCATTACGAACACGATCAAGGTCAATACCTTCTTTATCGATCTTGTTCATTGCAACAATAAGAGGAACACCTGCAGCTTTAGCATGTTGTACAGCTTCTTCTGTTTGAGGCTTGACACCATCATCAGCAGCAACAACTAGAACAACAATATCTGTTGCTTGAGCACCACGTGCACGCATGGCAGTAAATGCCGCGTGACCTGGAGTATCAAGGAACGTGATAACACCGCGATCAGTTTCTACGTGATATGCACCGATATGCTGAGTAATACCGCCAGCTTCACCAGCTGCAACTTTTGTGCGACGGATGTAGTCAAGCAGTGACGTCTTACCATGGTCAACGTGACCCATGATTGTTACTACCGCAGGTCTTGTCGCAAGAGTTGATCCAGCTTCGTTTTGTGCAACGATTGCTTCCAGATCTTCTTCTAGTGCATTCTCGCTTACAGTAACAGGCATGTGACCTAGCTCTTCAACAAGAAGAACAGCTGTTTCTTGATCAAGAGACTGGTTGATATTCGCCATAACACCCATTTTGAAAAGCTCTTTTACAACAACAGAACCTTTGATGGACATTTGGTTTGCAACATCAGCAACAGTAATTGACTCACCAATTTTAACTTCACGCTTCACTGGTGCAGTTGGGTTTTGGAAGCCATGTTCACCGGTACCTTTAAGCTTCACTTTACGTGGCTTAGATTGATACTGGTTAATCTTACGCTCTTTTTCACGCTCAGATTTGCTTGAAGCACGCTCTTTATCTTTACGTGCGCGTTTAACACGACGCTCTTCTTCAGCAAAGCTATCTTCAAGTGCTTGTTTTACGATTGCGTCTTGAACACCAAGATCTTCCTCTTTCTGTTCTTGACCATCATTTGATTGTTCACGCTTAGCAAGCTCTTCAGCAATACGGCGAGCTTCTTCAAGCGTCTTCTGTTTTGCTTTTTCATCAGCTTCTTGGCGTGCTTTAAGGTCTTCCTGCTTCTTGGATTCGTCAACCTTAGTGGCTTCTGGTGCAGCTTCTTCTGCACGTTTGATTTCTTTTGTTTTACTTGAAATCTGAGCAGCAACGTCAACTTTCTTTGACTTCTTGCTTGCGGATTTAGCAGATTTCTCTTCAACTTTTTTACTTTCTTTCACTGGCGCTACGTCTACAGACACAGATTCCTCTACAACTTTCTGTTCTTGAGTTTCAACAGTTTCCTGCTCTTGAGACTTATCTTCTGACTGAGCCGCTTCCGTGACCTCTGCAGCAACTGCTTCAGTCTTTGGCTCTTCGATTTTGGCTTCCTGCTGAGCGCTTTCAGCTACAGCTGCTTCTTGCTGAGCTTCTTGAACTACTGGAGCTGTATTCTCAACAGCATTTTGCGCAGCAGTTTCAGTGGAAACCTGATCCTGAACTTCAATTTCAGGTGATTCTTCCGGTGTTTCCTGAACTTCAGGTTTTTTAACATATGTACGCTTTTTACGCACTTCTACGTTTACAGTTTTACTTTTACCGCCAGCTCCCGCTAGCTTTAAAGTACTAACACTTTTACGCTTTAATGTAATTTGTTTTTTGCCTTCGGAGGCTTCAGAGCCATGGCTCTTCTTTAAGAATGCAAGTAATTTATGCTTCTCGTCATCACTTACATTATCATCACTTGCCTTGTGCGCTAAACCCGCATCATTCATCTGGCGAATTAGCTTGTCAACTGGTATCCCAACCATGTCCGCCAAGTGCCTAACAGTCACATCTGCCATACTAAAATCTCTTTTTTGATTTTGCTTCGAATTACCGGTTCCATCCATTTTGTTCATATAGGTGGATGAACTTTCTCATCTCGCATTCAATTATTGACCCAGGAGCTTGCTGCCACATGTGCCCCAAAACTGTTATGCCTGAGGACAGTATCAACTCTTTCGCTCCATCATTTGTATTCTACAGGCCATGAAACTGCAACTCCCCGCATTTTCATGGTCTCAAGGAAACAACTTACTACTTGAACATCGAAGAAGGCCTTAGAAGCTAATTAAAAGTGTGGCTCACTCAAAGGGCTGGGCTATTACTCTACCAACGCTTTTGTTTTACCGCAACCTTTAACAGCAACTAGGCCGAAGGCATAGTGTGGTTATTCAAACCAAATTTCACGCGCCTTCATAATAAGAGCTGCTGCAGACTCCTGTGTAAACCCTTCGATTTCTAACAGATCATCAACAGCCTGCTCAGCTAACTCTTCACGAGTTAAAATTTTTGCTGAAGCGAGCTTATAAGCAAGCTCTTTAGTCATGCCTTCCATCTCAATTAAATCTTCCGATGGAGCTTGACCTTCCATTAACTCTTCTTTCGCTAGAGCTTTTGTTAGAAGACAGTCATTTGCACGACGTTGAAGCTCTTGAGCGATCTCTTCATCAAAACCTTCAATTTCTAACATTTCTTCGAGAGGTACATAAGCAACCTCTTCAAGTGTTGTAAAGCCTTCAGCAACAAGCACTTCCGCCACTTCAGCTTCAATATCAAGATCTTCAACAAAACGCTCAACAAACTGACTCGCTTCAAGCTCTTGCTTTTCTGCAGCTGCAGTTGCACCCATAACGTTTAGAGTCCAACCCGTCAGCTCACTTGCAAGACGAATATTTTGACCAGCTCGACCAATTGCTAAAGCAAGTTGATCATCATTTACAGCTACATCCATAGCGTTTGAATCTTCATCAACAACGATAGAAGCTACTTCCGCAGGCGCAATTGCATTAATAACAAGCTGAGCTGGGTTATCATCCCAAAGAACAATATCTACACGCTCACCGTTAATTTCATTTGAAACCGCCTGTACACGAGCACCACGCATACCAACGCAAGCGCCTACAGGATCGATACGCTGATCGTTAGACTTAACTGCAATCTTCGCTCTTTGACCTGCATCACGTGCAGCAGCTTTAATTTCAATCAATTCTTCACCAATTTCAGGTACTTCAATTGAGAAAAGCTCGATAAGGAATTCAGGCTTTGTACGGCTTACAAGAAGCTGTGGACCACGGCCATCTTCATTGAGAGAGAATAGAACAGCTCTAACACGATCACTAATACGGAACACTTCTTTAGGTAACATTTCATCACGACGAAGAAGCGCTTCAACGTTTGAACCAAGATCAAGAATAACAGAGTCACGCGTGACTTTCTTGACAGTACCTTGAATAAGTTCACCTACGCGATCTCTATATGCATCAATAACTTGGCCTCTTTCGGCCTCGCGAACTTTCTGTACAATTACTTGCTTTGCAGCTTGCGCAGCAATACGACCGAAGGCAATCGACTCAATTTGTTGCTCATGGTAATCACCAAGCGCTAAAGGTGGATCAAGTTCTTCCGCATCTTCTTCTGACATTACTTGACATGGAATTTCCCAAGCAGGGTCATTGTCATCAACAATTTTCCAACGTCTAAATGTTTCGTACTCACCTGTTTTGCGATCAATCGCAACACGGATAAGAATATCATCTTCGTATCTTTTTTTAGTTGCGCTTGCCAGGGCATTCTCGATCGCTTCAAAAATAGTGCCTTTAGCAACACCTTTCTCATTGGAAACTGTCTCTACGACCAATAGTATTTCTTTACCCATCTTACACTCGCCTTTTAAATATTAATTTAACCTGAGTTTTAAATTCTTACTTTGAAGGACAGGTATTATCGCCTTCAATAGAGGCAACCTGTCACTTAATCAAGTCATCTTTCCATCTAAAACTGTGGAACAACTCTCATTCGCTTCACCTTATGAAAAGGAATACGAAGCTGAGCGCCTTCATCACCGATAATAACCGCATCACCGTCAACTTCTAGTAAGTTACCCTTATAGCGTCTACGGCCGTCAATTGCAGATATAAGTGCAACTGTTACCTCAGAGCCAAGTACCATTTGGCACTGTTTAAGGTTAAACAAAATACGATCCAATCCTGGTGAGCTTACTTCTAGTGTGTATTCGCCTTCTGGAATATTGGCAACATCAAGAGCAGCACCAACCTCTCGGCTGATCTCGCCACACTCATCAACGTTGATTCCCTTTTCAGTATCAACAAAAACACGAAGTGTAGGTTTATTGCCACCAAGAATTAACTCAAGCCCCCAATACATATAGCCCATATCTTGGACTAAAGGCTCAATCAGGCTTTCAATTTTTGAATGCATGTTTGACAATTTATAATTCCTTAAATCTTATAGGTTTTTTTTGAATTCTTTACCCTACGACCTTTTTCTTTCATACATTGGCACTAAACCGAGCATTTCAAGGGCAACACTAAAGTCTTCTCGACCTATTTTCGAGGACTTACCACTTTAACTCACTGATTTCAGGGTAAAAGATAAAAAAAAACAAATAAAAAATGGGCATAATGCCCATTTTAAATATGCCATAAATTTTCGAATTTTATGGCACGAACGCAGATAATAATACTACCTAACGCTTAGTGCTGCAAGCAGATTACTTAGCGGCTACAGCTTCAACAGAAGCAGTGATAACTGCTTTAGCATCTTCTAGAGTGCCCCAAGAATCAACTTTAACCCACTTACCTGCTTCTAGATCTTTGTAGTTCTCGAAGAAGTGTTGGATTTGCTGAAGAAGTAATGGAGGAAGATCATCAGTTGTCTTCACATCATTGTAGATTGTCGTTAGCTTTGAATGTGGTACTGCAATAATTTTTGCATCTTTACCAGACTCATCAGACATGTTTAGGATACCAACTGGACGGCATCGAATAACAGCACCTGGAACTACTGGGTATGGAGCAACAACTAGAACGTCTAGTGGATCACCATCTTCAGAAAGTGTGTTTGGCACATAACCATAGTTCGCTGGGTAGAACATTGGAGTAGCCATGAAACGGTCTACAAAAATTGCATCGCTGTCTTTGTCAACTTCATACTTAATTGGAGCTGAGTTAGCAGGAATTTCAATAATAACGTTTAAATCTTCTGGTACATTTTTGCCAGCTGGGATATCGGCGTAGCTCATGAGAATACTCCCCTATCAAAATAATATCTGGCGATTATCCTACACTGCAATGAAGGTTTTAGCAACCTTATCGAAAAAACAGTAATAGATTCCGCCAGAACCTTTATTAATCAGCAACTTAAAACAGTTGCTCGTTACTTTTTATCTTCTTTATCTTCCGTGGAAATGATCTGCGCATCCACAACCTCTGCGTGATCAGGCTCTGCTTGATGCTTTCTCATACGTTTTGTGAACTCATCCCCTTCCCAAGCATCTTCAAAATCCTTATGAGGTTCATTTGCAGCTCTATTTTCCGCATTCCAAGGCGAAGAGTAACTTGCGCTTTCTGAGCTTTCTCTCGATAAAAAGTTCATCAAGAGTAGAAGCAGCCCTAGACCATCAGAGATTAAGCCAGGAAGTACGAGTAGAAAGCCAGCAAAAAACACCCTCAAACGACCAAATAAGAAATTTTTTGGATCATGTCCTGCAGCAATTTCTTGCTGAAGCTTCTGCATCAAACCGCCAGGCTGTGATGACAGCAATTTAAAACCAATAATCATACTCGCAATAACTTCTAAAAAGACATTAACAATGCCGAAGTGTGCTGCAAATTGCGATACAGCTATGAGTTCAAAAGCAACCCAAAAGAAAACCACAAAAAGTAATATAAAACGAATCAAGATAAACCTACCTTTGCAACAAAAAACACAGTGATTCAATTTTTGTTAAGCACCTATATCGAATCAATATCAAATATGAATACATTCAGATTACTGAAGCAAGGATATGAAGAGTGTGATCAAAAAAATGTTAAGGCTGAAGCATATATTCAAGCGTTGATCGAAGATCATCATCAGAGCAATCAAAGCAAGTGCCTTTCTTTGGCATACGCTTACGGCCATGAATAATACTATCCATCAAGCCATCAAAACCTCGAGCTTCTAATCTTGCTTGTAATTCATCACCTCTTGCAGGCGCCTGAAGAACATGTCGATCATGACAACGAGCACAGGTTTCTATATAGATAGCCTCATCAGCAAAAGCTGTATGGCTTAGGAGGGAAATAAATAAGAAAGAAAATAAGGCTTTCATTTTCAGCATTATCAAACAATAAAGGCGCCCTCTCTAAGGGCGCATAGTGCATATCAATTACTTGCTTTGATCAAGCATGTACTGAACAGCGCCAGAGAACTCTTCTTCAGAACAGTCAGCACACATACCTTTAGGAGGCATTGCTCCTTTACCATTCCAACCGCTCTTCCATAGAGCTTCAAAGTCATTACCATTGGCTTCTAAATGAGCAGTCCATGCCGCAGCATCGCCAACTTTAGGTGCACCAGCAGCGCCAGTGGAGTGACAAGCAGTACAGTATGTATTGAAGATTGCATCACCCGCTCTTGGGCCAGTCGCTACTTCAGCAGGTGCTTCTGCTTCTTCTGCACCACTTGACATCACAGCACCAGCACACTCTTCACCTTTTAGGCAAACTGTACCTGTACGGCTTACTCTTTCAGCGATATTTGATTCGCTCATGATGGACCTTTCGCCAAAAGGCTTATCTGCAGCTTGAGCTACACCAGTGATACCAGAGAGGGCCACAAGAGCCAATAAAACTTTAAGCATGCTATAACCTCTTAAAAATGTTATGCTTCGTGCAATAAAAAATATAAAATAGTGTGTCTACACAGGTGTGCACACAATACCACAAAAAATGGTACCTTCCAGCATGGTCTCTACCATTTTTCATCACTTAAGAACATATTAGCAAGAAGTGTACTTGAGGCAAGGTCCTTACTGCAACTTTAGATACCAGCAGGAATTTCACCAATGAGCTTTAAATATAGATTTCTACAAAGAATTATCCAGATTACTCAGGGAATCCTCTACTGGAGAGTTAAATCGTCACTCTCTAATCAACAAATTGATGAGCTAAATCTCGACCCTAACAAGCCTGTTTTTTATGTGACTCGATATCGATCAATGACAGACGCCTTAGTTCTTGACCACGAATGCAAGAAAGCTCAATTACCTCGCCCATTCACCCCATTTTCTACAGAAAAAAATGATGAAAAAGGCTCTAAGCTCCAGTATTGGAACCAGCTTATTCCTCTGACACGACCAGGCATCACAGAAGTGAGCAGTAAATCACCTCGTTATTTCTCTGAAAAGCTTCAGGCACTTATAGAGAAAGCCTATGAAGATCCTGAATTCGATGTTCAGTTAGTACCTGCTTCCGTTTTTTGGGGCCGTTCACCTAAAACTGAAGGCTCTTTCTGGCAAGCTATCTTCAGTGATTCTTGGAGCATTCCTGGCTTTTTCCGCAAATTTTTGATGGTCATAAACAAGGGGCGTCAGACATACGTACAGCTCAGCTCGCCTTTTTCACTTCGCCAAATTATTGATAGAGATAGCGACCAACAAAAAACCCTTGCGAAAACGCACCGCGTTATTCGAAGACGAATGAAGCGTCAGCGCGAAGCCTTTATTGGACCAGATTTATCTCATAGACGTACACTACTCCTTTCTATCGTAGATACACCTGAAATTAAAGAAAAAATTGAAAAGCAGGCAGCAGCTAAAAAGATGCCTGTAGATAAAGTCCGTAAAAAAGCACTGAGCTATGCAAACGAAATTGCTGCAGACTATTCTCACTCAGTCATTAAAGCCCTCAGCATTCTATTTAAGTGGCTCTGGACCAAGCTCTATGATGGCGTCAAAGTCTATGGCAGTGATGAGCTTAAAAAGCTTGCTCATGACCATGCTATTGTCTATGTACCAAGCCATCGAAGCCATATTGACTATCTCCTTTTATCTTACGTGCTCTATGAAGAGCTCGAACTTGTACCACCGCACATTGCAGCAGGCGTAAATCTTAACATTCCTGTTATTGGCCCTATTCTTCGTCGTGGTGGTGCTTTCTTTATGCGCCGGACTTTCAAAGATGATCCTCTTTATGCAGCAGTATTTTCTGAATACCTGCACCGTGTTATTGATCGTGGATTTGCAATTGAATACTTTATCGAAGGCGGTAGAAGCCGTACAGGTCGCCAACTTCCACCAAAACCAGGCATGCTTTCCATGACGCTGCAAAGTTATAATGCAGCCAACAAACGCCCTCTTATGTTTGTGCCTGTAAACTTCTGCTACGAACGTCTTTTTGAGAGCAAGAGTTATCTTGGCGAACTCAGAGGTAAACAAAAGAAAAAAGAAAGCCTATCTCAGTTCTTTAAATCCATTAAGCGTATTAAAGAAAACTTTGGTCAAGTGCATGTTACTTTTGGCGAACCTATTTCAGCAAAAGAGTTTTTACAAGATGAGGCTCTATTACAAGGCAATACGTTTAGCGAACTGGGACACCCACAACAAAAGCAAGTTGCATTGCGTCTAGGTGACTTAATTTCTGAGAAAGTCAACGCCTCAGCGACTGCTCACCCAATCGCATTGTTAGCAGTTGTACTTCATGCAACCTCAAAACAAGCACTCGAAGAAGACCTCATGGAGTCACAACTTGAAATCCTGACACGATACCTTAAGGAACATCCATACAGTGGCGTAGCGCATACAACAGACCTTTCACCTCAAGAGATTATTAAACAGTGCGAGGCTCTTGATTATATCTGTCGTTATCCAAATAAATTTGGCGACCTTGTTTTTGCAACAGAAAAACAAGCACAACTCCTCAGCTATTTCAGAAACAATATTCTGCACTTCTTTGCACTGCCATCTCTTATAGCTCTTGTCTACAAAAACAACCAAGATATTAGTGAAGCTGAACTGTTACAGCAGGCCGAAGAGCTTTATCCATTCATCAAAGCTGAACTCTTTATGCAATGGAATGAGTTTAATATTGGAGAAGCTTTAAGAGACACCCTTGAAACCTTAAAGCAAGAAAAGCTTATTTTCTCTAATGAGAAACAGCGCAACTCTGAGCTTTTAGCAGGGATTATTCGCCCTTCTCTGGAGCGGTATGCAATTGTACTCACACTTCTTGAGAAAGCTGAAAGTGGTACTTTATCACCACGTGAACTTGAATCTCAAGCGCGAACACATGCAGAACGCATGTCAAGGCTTTACCAAGTAAACTCACCTGAATACTTTGACTCAAAAGTATTTAATAACCTTGTACAGCAACTTGTTTCTACATCCCTTGTGGAACAAGATGAAGAAGGCAAGCTCACATTTAGTGACAAACTTAATGAAGCTGCACGCAAAACTGAGGTGATACTGGGCACTAACCTGCACAGAACCCTCTGGGCTTAAGAACCTCTAAAAAAACCGCTTTCAAAGCGGTTTTTTTTTGCACAAATTTACAGGTTTTGTTAAGCGTAGAACCATCAAAATAACAGCACCAATATACTCAGTCGTTTATTTCTTAAACATCTACAAAGGTGCTCTTATGCTTAGCAGTATTCAACAGCAGCGTATTCTGAATGTCGTTGGACGTCAAGATGGCTCAGTGCTTATTTCAAGACTCAATTCAATTCAAGGTATCACTGATGCTGGTGTTACTGCAGGTCGCCAAATTTATTGCCAGATCAACCCTAAGACAGCAGATATGAAAACCTGTAATAATCAGCTGAATTTTGAAACCCAAGGCTATAAATTTAACCTCGTAAAGACAAGCGACCCTAAAACCTTTGTGATTCAAGCTAAAGCAAACTCTATTACACCTTTTTTCAATGCAATGAGCTTGGATGATGAACCATCTTTTATGATTGGCTGCTCATCGGAGGATGATTCAAGTGATAATGAAATAGAAACGTAAGCGCTCATTCTAAGCAATCTAGAGCAGCCTAAACACTTCACTTAT